>Ga0115013_10000557_pt1 | contig 22404 bp, 22 predicted proteins | sample SouAtlMetagenome_2_FD_88686 | JGI IMG/M metagenome (GOLD analysis project Ga0115013, IMG submission 88686) | Marine eukaryotic phytoplankton communities from Atlantic Ocean - South Atlantic ANT15 Metagenome | ecosystem: Environmental > Aquatic > Marine > Oceanic | place: South Atlantic Ocean...
CAATGTTCCTTCGAGCCATTGAATGGACTGGACTTTAATGATAAATGTTTTCTCCGGAATGCGAATTAAGTCCAAAAGAGATGTCGAACTTCGTTTTCATCTTCAACGAAACGTGAAACTAAAATAATCAACAACGGCAACTCATCAAGAAAAGAAGAACTACAGCGCGTGGCGCAGCCCAAAACTTGGAACCCGCAGTGTTTGCTCCCAGGGCTGGCAGATTGCATGTTGCCTTTGGGATCACCATGGGTACTCATGCCAAGCTGGAGAGCACACAATGAATATCGCAAGCCTCCTGCAGTTGCCTCCCATCAGCCCTGGCCTCCATCCACTTGCCAGGCTCCCCCCTCCTGGCTGGGGGCCATGATGGCCCACCACCACCCCTGAGGTGCACTTGTTGGCAGCACCCCCATCCCCATTGCACGGTGCTCGGTGCTCCCCTTGTAGGGACAGGTAAAGAAACTTGGATTGCATTCTCTTCAGACATCACCTCGCCAGCCTTCGTCCCCCATGCCTGGTGACTGCTGCGGCATTTTTGGGAAAAAAAAAAAGCATTTTTGTTTGTTTGAGATGAGGACTGGAAAAGGTTATGAGCTCAGCCAGCTCACGTTTACGTTATATTTTAACACGAGGCAAACATCGCTCGATTTTTCTATTACGGCCACACGCTCGAGATTCCCTCGTCGTCATCGAAATTCGATGGGAAACATCGCAAAACAATTCAGTGAGAAAACATTCTGCACAAAATTATTTGAATTAAGACCGTGTGTGACCTCATTTCGCATTCAAGCAAATCATTGTTGTAATAATTGCCTTTCGATTAACGTTCATTATTATTACACTTGCACCGTGTCATGAAGTATTCGGTTCTTCCTACTACTCTCTTCTGGGTAGCTAGCGCAGGTCTTCTCCTGTCGTCACTGACGTATGTGTCGGCCCGGGCGATTCTCGGTATCGATCTCGGTTCGATTTACATGAAGGTAGCTCTTGTACAGCGAGGTGCTCCCCTCGAAATTGTCACAAATATGCATTCGAAAAGAAAGACGGAGCAAATGATTCTTTTCGATCAAGGAGCACGCCTTTATGGTTCTGATGCCAATAGTCTATTGGCTAGAAAACCCACGAAGGTTCCTTTGGGGATGAGTGTCATGTTAGGACGTGATGATGACCACCCAGCTGTAAAAGTACGTAATCGAATTTGTGGTACACAATCAAAAAACATGAGTATGAAACGCAAGATTTTTGTATCACGGAATTCGATTATGCAATCGCGTCAGTTTTCATCTCTTATGATTTCCATTTTTATTTTTTTGACAATTGCTTTTAGGTTTTGAGTGAACGACGATACCCACTGACACCAGAATATAACGAAACAAGAAATGGTCTTTTTCTTTCTATCGATGGTGGAAAGCAAGTGCATACACCTGAGGAGTTGACTGCCATGGTCTTGCATTATGCTGAGGAATTTACACACCATTACGGAAAAGAAAAGGGTCACACGTACGGTGATATCACCGATTGCGTCTTGACAGTCCCATCGTTTGCTACTCAATCTGAGCGTCAGGCTCTTCTAGACTCTGCGGAGTTGGGTGGATACAAGGTTTTGGGCTTGATAGATGAAAACACGGCTTCTGCCGTCAACTTTGGTATGGACAAGACATTTGAGGAACCAAAAATTTATCTTTTCTACAACCTTGGTGGAAGCTCCCTACAAGTCAGCATTATTAAATTCCACTACTATGAAGTACCTGAATCGAAGTATTCAAAGAAGATGAAGAAGGTTGGATCGATTGAAGTTCTTGGTAAGGGATGGGATGCCACACTTGGTGGTCTTGCTTACGATAACCGATTAGTCGAATATATGGCGGATCATTTCAATCGCGAGTGGCGTCATGCACGAAAGCATGAAAAGGATATTAGAGATGTTCCCCGTGCCATGACTAAAATTCGTCTTCAAGCCAACAAGGTGAAACATGTTTTGTCGGCTAATCAAGAAATTCCCATTCACATGGATTCACTTTATGACGACATGAGCCTTACCATGCACATCACCCGATCACAATTCGAAGACCTATGCGACGATCTCACGAAAAGAGCGACTGATCCGATTATCAAAGCATTGGCTGCTGCAAATGTCACGTTGGAGGAAGTTGATGTGATTGAAATGATTGGTGGGGGTATGCGAGTACCAAAGGTTCAATCAAGTCTCACATCGGTTCTTGGTGATAAGGAACTCGGTATGCATATTAATTCTGACGAAAGTATGGCTTTGGGAGCAGCTTTCTATGGGGCCAATATTTCATCAGCCTTCCGTGTTCGTCAAGTCGGTTTGACCGACATTAATCCTTTTCCTATTGGAATTTCCTTAGAAAACTTGGAAGAAGAGAAACCGAAAAAAGGCGAAGAACCATGGGGCAAAAAGGCTACCATCTTCAAGGCGAATGGAAAAATTGGGGTAAAGAAGACAATTGCTTTCACACACGACCAGGACGTGCACTGTTCATTGGACTACGCTGAACCCGACACGCTTCCCGAGGGTGCGAAGACAGAATTGCAGCGATACAAAATTTCGGGCGTTGCTGACTTCGCAAAAGAAATGGAAGAGAAGGGCTTAGGCAAGCCCAAGGTCTCTTTGCAATTTGAATTGAGTTCTAGCGGAACCACGTCCTTGGTGAAAGCCGAAGCTGCTGTAGAGGAGAAATACACTGTCGAGGTTGAGGTCGAAGTCGAGGACGACGAAGATACTGAGACAAGCTCGAATGAAACATCTTCTTCGGAGGATAAGGATGGTTCGGAAGATAAGAGCAACGAAACTGCAACCGATGATGAAAAGAAGGATGACGAAAAGAAGGATGATGAGAAGAAGAACGATGAAAAGAAAGATGACGAAAATGCAGAATCTCAAAATGATACGTCAACAGAAGAAAGTACTTCTGAGGAGAAAGAAGAGCCGAAAAAAAAGAAGACAAAACTGGTAGAAAAGGTACGTTGATTGGAACTTATTGTTATGTCCTGTGGTTGCTGTTTCTACGAGAAGCCAACGATCTCATTTTCTAGATTTTTGGGGTCCGAAAACGGAAATCAAAACCTGCATTTATTCCTAAATTACAGGAAAAGAAAAGGACCCACAAAAAGACCTTGGATGTTGAGACCTATAATGTCGGTAAAATCCAACCATTGTCAAAGGAACTTATCGAGGAGTACAAGTCCAATATTGAACATCTAGCTGAGCTAGATAAAAAGCGTGTTCTACTTGAAGAGGCAAAAAATAAATTGGAAAGTTACTTTTACCACGTTAAGAACAAGCTTCTTGATGATGAAGAAAATATTGCCAAAATCTCAACCGAAGAACAACGAGAAGAATTATCAAAGCTAGCTAGGGAAGCCGAAGATTGGCTCTTTGATGAAGGCGATACTGCCGACCTCGAAACCATTCAGGCTAAATATGATGAAATAGCAACACCCGCCGAAAAAGTTTGGTTCAGATTGAAGGAGATGAAAGATAGACCCGCAGCGGTGAAAGCCTTGAACGAGAAGCTTACTGAAATCGAAGAGAAGTTTACTAATTGGGTGACTAACTTAACTCACATTACCGAAGAAGAAAAGAGTGATGTTTTTGCCAAGATTGAAAGCGCTAGGAAATGGCTATCCGACAATGTTGATGCACAGGCCGAGAAGAAGGGACACGAAGATCCTGTCTTCACAAGTGAAGAGGTTCCCGAGCAAACCAAGCCGGTTCAGAAACTCATAGCAAAACTCACCAGGAAACCAAAGCCCAAACCACCGAAGGTTGAGAAGAATGAGACAGAAAAAAATAGCACACAAGAGGAATCATCTGACAAAGGTGACGATGAGAGTGCCAACACAACGGAAACCGATGATAATGCTGGATCCGATGATGCCAAATCAGAAGAAACTTCCGGTTCTGACGATGCTAAAGCAGAAGAATCTCCCGACTCTGACGAGAAAGAAAAAACTGACGGTGAACTGTAGCTTGAACAAATCTAGCAATATAAAATAATGCATTTCTTTTTTCACACACTTCACATTTATTTCCATTGGTGGCATTTGTTCAAAATCATTGGCTGGTTCTGCAAAGGGGGAGGAGCTGGTGCAAGCTTGCGTACTGTTGTCCCGGCACACCTGCAGACTGAGCGCAATGCCTTTGTGCTGGGCTCTGCTCCCATACCACCCCTCACCCATGCTCCCCCCAGTGGCAACAGAGGGCTAATTCCCCCAGCAGTGCATTGTGCATGAGGTGGGATTGCTTAGCATTCACTATTCCACTGGTGGATCTCCAGGAGTCTTTGGGGGGACCACATCATCGTTTGCAGAGTGACCAGACATGCCCCCTCTTATTTGGCACATGGACTCGATCTGATGACCTCACAAAAAGGCATATGAGGCATGTTTGCCTCCAAATCATTCCCACAACCTCAAAAACAGGCCAAACATAGCCAAAAAAAGGTTTGCTTCTCTTCGATTTTGCGTGTCATCCTTGCACAGGGACCATGCACGGATGTCCCTGTATTGTAAGGCGGCCTATAATCTTCTCTGCATTGTAAAGCAATCTTCTCTGTATTGCAAAGCAAATCTTCTCTGTATTGTAAAGCGTTTGTTTAATGCTTGGGCCGAAACCCAAGCATCCAAAAAGAGTAATTTTTGGGTATATAAACATCAAATCTTCTATTTAAAAACTAATTCAGTACCTCTTCGATAAAAATTCATCCTTGCACAGGGAAAACAGTACCGTACGGTTATTCGTTTTCGTGACTGACCAGTCGTGGCGTGCTTCTCGAAATTGCACTATTTCAGTGCTCGTAAACAGGTTCTCACTAAAGTTCGCACTGATGTGCAGCAGATGGTGAAAACATTCTTCGTGTTCTTCCGGCATCCTTTTTCAACAAATGTTTTCCGCCACAAAAATATTTTTTAAATTCCTGGATAATTTCTTCTCCATTGGAAAACGACATTGTTCCTTGCTACAAATTTCTAGAAAAGCATCTTATCTACCATGGCCCCCAAAAATTCACTTCTAAACGCTAGTGTCTACCTTCGATCCCACGCTAGTATCGCGGAAAGACATGTAAATGTTGGTATGATGACTTCCGGCGGTCTCGCCCCATGCCTATCATCGTCGGTCGCGCAACTTGCCAAATTTTGGATCGAAGCGTTGAAAGAGAAGAAAATAGCTGGCCTAACCCTTCGCATGTACGTGGATGGCTACGCAGGAATCTTGACCGGTCATTCGTTTGTTGTTCCGGAATCGGAGTGGAAGGACATGGAAAAATTGAATTTTCTTGGTGGATCGCCCATCGGAAATTCAAGAGTCAAAGTAAGTGACCATCAAGAATTATTGCTGTATACAACGATGAATATTAAATTTTATCGACATTGCATTTTCTGGTGAACTCACTAACATGTACATTGATATTTCCTCTTCTTCACTATCACTTCAACCGTAGTTGACCAATCTTGCGGATTGCGAAAAACGAGGGTTCATTCAGCCTGGAGAAAAACCCCGTGAGTATGGCCTCGCATAGTTTGTTATGTCGTTGGACGATCCTTTTGCTTTGAAGATACTTTCTCGGGCAAAATTTGTCGAATCAAGCTCTGACGATGCTCTCTCTATTCTTAAATACTTCTCCTATATAGTTGAGATTGCATCACAGCAATTGATTCTAGACAATATTAACGTTTTGCACACCATTGGTGGGGATGATACGAATACGCAGGCCGCCGTTCTTTCGAAGTACCTCATGGACGAACACAATGGAAGCGTCATTGTTATTGGTATGCCGAAGACCATCGACAATGATGTCATTCCTATCGCCCAGACATTTGGTGCGGATACAGCTGCACGCCAAGGGTAAGTGCTAACTATTGAGGTGTTTGAATATCTTATTGTGTCCGCAAGTATACTAAAAATTTATATATTTTGAATCGATTTTACTACAAAACAATTTTCCTCGGTATCATTTCCAACAGAGCCATTTACTTCGAGAATATCGTAAATGAATCGACAGCAAATCCACGCATGCTTATTTTGCACGAAGTGATGGGCCGTGATTGCGGATTTTTGACGGCCAAAACCGCACAATACTATCGAGAAATATTGGCCAAACAAGATCTCGCTAGCCCTATCTTTCCCAGTAACCAAACATCTCGCGATATTCATGCCATTTGGATCCCAGAGCTCAAATTAGACTTGGTTGCTGAAGGTGATCGTCTCAAAAAGGTTATGGATGAAAATGGTTGCGTCAATGTCTTCTTCGGAGAAGGAACAGGTGTTGAAGAAATCGTTCGAGACATGGAATCACACGGTGAGACTGTTCCACGCGATGCGTTTGGTCATGTTACACTAAATAAGATTAATCCTGGACAATACTTCTCGAAGCGTCTCGCAAAGTATGTCGGAGCAGAAAAAACAATTGTGCAGAAATCAGGATACTTTGCTCGTTCGGCAGCAGCGAATGAATTTGACCGTGACCTGATTGGTGAATGTGCTAAGATTGGTGTTGCTTCTGCTATTGCGGGTGTCTCTGGATGCATGGGTCAAGATGAGGACAGAGAGGGGACGCCTATCCGTCCTATCGAATTCGAACGTATCAAGGGAGGCAAAGCCTTCGATTTGAGCCAGGAATGGTTTCAAACCATGCTAAAAGAAATCGGGCAAATCTAATTATACTAAACGGTGGTTCCTAGTTCAAGACTTGGTTCAAGTTTTACATGCATGTTTAAGAACTATTTAATTGAAAGTGATGATGAGAAACTTCTTGCATTCAGAGATACTGAAGCTTCAAACTTCGAGTTTGACCAATGGTATCTACAAAGATCTGAGTGACTTCAGAATATTCCCAATTGTTTAATGAAAACTACTGCTAATCGAATTCATATTAATATTTTAGTGACTTCCTTAGCTCTTGCGCGAGCCAATTTAGCAGCCAGTGCTAGATCACTCGCTGTCAGCGGCACCTTGCCAGTGTAATCAATTTGAATTTTTTCAGTCTTTACACCAACGACGACTGTAATCGTACCCTCTAAAAATGGCTCCTCGGAACCACTTGGATCTACCAAAAGATGTGTCGTCCGATCCGTTGAATGAGTCCAAATTCCAAATGTTAGAGATATACGATAATCACGTTGGGCACAGGCTTCGGTGTTTCCGTCATTTGTGGAACGAGATCCTTCCTTCAGCGACGTGATCGATCCCTTTGCCTTCTTTAACCATAATTTTCCTTGGTTTTCCACCAAATCTACACCAACTTGAGGCAGCTGCGTATCTTTCCAAGCTGCCATACATGCTAATAGAGCCCCGTCCTTCACATTTCCGTTGTCTTCCAATACCAATACAGTAATAACTAGTCGAAGGCAGGACTTCCCGGTCAGTAGGGCTAATGATTGTGCCATATTTTCGTCTTGTTCAAGAGTCCTCTGCAACCATGATTGCAAAATATCCCAAAAGTGTTGCTGTTGTTGTGATTTAGAATCTGCTCCTACGTTTCTACCCCCTGTTCCACTGACTTGTACAATAATTTCTCCCTCATCTGGTTGCTCTGGAGATGGTTGGCCTATGTTGAATGTAGTGGCCGCCAAAATTTTGGTACCATTGCTTCTTCCGTCTGTGTCTTTCTGTGACACCAAGGCTGATCCCGCTGAGTGCTTCAACATACCAAAAACAACCTGTGTAGCTCGGCCCTGAGTGAATAGCCGCCCATCGGGGCGTGTCTTTTTCTCCCAAAATTCATTCACGTGTTTTTGCGGAGCAAGGCTTTGAACCAATGAGATATCCGACGAGTCAATCGACGGAATACTCATCCACTCTTGAAACGGGTGGTGTGAAGATGGGGACAATGATTCCATTCTCCTGATGAACTAGAGATGCCTCTTGATTCTCCTTAAATTATTCAGAGAGTCTCACGAAAAGAACTGATCAGAGAGCTGTGATGATGGATGTGAGAGTTTTTTTGTTGGTTTGGTCTAATTGGCTGCAGATCAGTCACGAGTCCTTCTGGAGCTGATATAGCTCCTTTAAAATTGAATTCGTTTTAAGAAGAGATGCAGAAGATCATCTGTTCCGTAGAACGCCCGTTCGCCATATATGTTGTAATCTTCTTATCAACAACTTGATGCAGCATTTGCTACGTGATTTCAGTTCGCACACCGAAAGAAAGAGTTCTCTTTTCACCATTCAAAAGACTTGCCTGACTGTAACATTCATACCGAACCAAACAATATATTTTGCTATCTGCAAAATACCTCAACGAAAATTTGATTGATTCATTCTACCATTTCTTTCGCCGAGCTCGCGTACTTTTGTTATCCAAAGCGCTCATTTTATTTCTTCTCTTGACAATGCCCGCCGATACCGATCACGTCTCAAACGCAGCAGTTGTTCCTCCGACTGATACTTCTGTGTCGAAGGCAACTACGGCAACAATAGGCACCACCAGTACGTTGTCCAGAAAATCTTCCGAAGACAAATTAAACAATCCCAACGAAGAAGTCTCGTCGATTAATGCCGTACATGAAGTCGATATTGATCCACTCAGCCCCACTCGGCCTCTTCGCATTGCAACTACACAAATGATGTTTGAGTCCCGATTGACGGGATCATGCCCCAACTTGTTAACTCGCGAAAACATGTTGTTGCGACGAAAAGATCCTTTGTCGTCACGATCTGGGAGTGAATCTCCTCTTTTTCGAGGAAGCAGTAGCATGACTTTTGATGGTAACTCGTCTATTTCTAGTCTAGACGCCCAAGGAATTGATACCGATATCTTAACTGATAAAATGGGTGTTTTGGAACTGGACCTTAAGGCGCAACAAGAAATCTCTCAAAGCTTGCATAAATCACTGTCTAACTTGCCTGCCGTAAATGAACGTTTAAGGGATGAAACACTTGAAGATTGCCATGCATTCACGGATTTGAAACGAGAAGGAACACTCTCGAGAGGAGGATCGATTGCTACCGGAGGTGAGATCACCCTTGAGCCTTTAGAAGAAATTGCGGACGAAGGCGACCCCGCATCGAAAATCAAGATCACTAACTTGGCTGAGATCTTAGAAGCACCAGACGAAGAGGAAATAGGAGATACAGCCACAAATAATGCGTCTCCTCAGAATCCATAGACTTAGGAATTTTATAAACATCTGAAATGAACACTAGAAAATTGGCTTGAAACGTATGTCATCGGTAAAACTCAAAAAATTAGAATGAAGAAGCTATTTGTGGAAAAAATCTGTTTCATTCTAAAATATATACTACTAAATTCGGAGATGAACAATTTCTCTTCGATAAAATTATAATGGTAAATTTGAATTTGCAATATGATATTAGTTCATGGAAAAGTTTCTCAGTCGACACTAATTGTTGACTTCGACATAGCAGTCGTTACTGATTCTAGACCATCGTTGGTTTCGGCTTCGTCACTTTCCACGGTACTTTTCTGATCAGGTTCGTGCTCTTGACTGGTGCCGTTGGATGGAGAGGTTACAGTGATCGTGTTTCCATCTCGAAGTTGCTTTATATCTTGTTCCTGTGACTTTAACTTCCTCTCAAGATCGGCCTGTACTTTCATAGCTTGCTCAAAATTAAAATTATCACATTCTTCTTGAATGTGCTTCACGCCATCAGGCGTTGTCCACAAAGAAGACCCAGCACATTGTACTCTGTGCAAATTTGCAAAATCTCTACGAATATCAATTTTCGTGCATATTGAATTGATTGCTGAAAGGTTATCACCCAAACTTTTGCGACTCTTGGAGGAATTTGATCCACACACTGTTCGGTGCAATAGCAAGATTTCATTTTTAATCAAGTCTTCGTCAAGTGAGTGAACTAAACCAGAACCAGCTTCGCTCCATGATGGTGGGACATGCGGCTAAATGGAAGAAAGGATTTATGAGTACGACTTGCAGTATCAAATGCTCGACGAATATCGAATCAAGAAGAAATACTTACATATGCTGCCTCAAAAATAAGACGGACAATTCCAGAAATACCACCGGATGTACCTCTCACAACCATGGAACAGGAATGCATGAAAGGAAGTATATTTTTTAAGTTATCTTGCATGTTTGATTCGGGAAGTTCGATTGGGTATGGAGCATATGCCTGACCAACAAGTGGCACTCCCATGTGCTCGTCGACAAGATAGATAAATGATTTCCTTGCCTCCTTAAAAATTGCAACGATATCGTTATATCGTCGTTCAATTAACTTCGTTACCGCACTACGCGGGTCCATACGGAAAGCTTCAATGGAGTCGGCCGCAATTTCGTAAAACTCTTCGGTCAAGTCCCCAAAGCTATTAGAAGGAAAAGTCACTGACTCAATCAATGATCGTGCATCCCACTTACGTTTTGAACGACTTTTCTTGATCACCTTTTCCACGTAAGAGCCGAATGAGAGACTTTTCGCCAGAGATAAAAGTAAGACGCCCATCCGCTCAGCTCGCTCGACATCTGCCTTCGTCGTCGGAGCTAATTTTCCTTTTTTATTTTTGGAGGAGAGCTTGTAGGGTAACAAAATAAAGCTTGAAGGTGTTTTGTTGCTTTGCCCAATGATTTTTCGAATAATCTCCGATGACGAGAAATAAATAGTTTTAAGCATATCAAAATTCCAGCAATTGACATTTACGGTGCGAGACGTAATCCAGTCGTCTTCATACTTTTCTGTGAGCATTTTAGTACGATTGCGTAGATATGTAGCGCATTCGGCTGTGCGATGGTTCATGATTTTGTCCCGTAGTGGAGATTTGATTGTTGGAGAAAAGAATGGATGAGAAACAATGGTATCCATTGTCATGGAATTCCGTTCTTCAAATGGAGACAGGAGTTTCAGGAGAAGGTCCTGTGCCAGGGGATCTTCAACATTCTCGTAAATCTTATCTCTAGAGGAATCGATGTTCCAATTCACCACGTCACGATAATCAAGTAGATGGCCGGAATTTAAATTTGTTGGGAATAGTTGGCGGCCTCCACTACACAAAGTGTACAGCAAGTTTCCAAGACACCAAAAATCGACACTTTCTCTTGCCTGGACAAGCTTGTATGGAAGTTTAGGGAACTCAATAGACTTGGATTTTTCTTTGTCGTCCACTTCGTAGTGACACCGCACTACGTACGAGCATCCAGTCGTTTCATCAATATACGGTTCTTTTACTGTGCGATCGATTTGTACATCAAAAATCTTTTCGATATTTTCCCAGTACGCTCTGTAAGCCTCCTGTTCAATGTTTGAGATTTTTGTGAACATTTCAGGAGGCAAAAGGCCTGTCTGAAATTGAGTAGAACCGTCGGAAGATATGGAACCCATGAATTCTGCTTCTGTATTACATGACGCTCCCTCGAAATTAGTTATGGCCCAATTACGCTGTGGATTTTGTACTTCGCTATTACAAGGAAGCATGCTCACACTCCGCATTGAGAGGTTGCGATGAATAACTCCTTTTTCATGAATCGCCTTCAAGGCTTTTGCTATCTGTAGACCAATACCAGCAACCTCATTTTCCTGGTGGAATCCATGGTGAAAGGAATAGTCGTGCAGGTCTCCTTCATCAGAATGAGGATAAACTAGAGCATATGGATAATCAGAAAGGCATATTGATTCACCACCAAAAAGGCGTAAAACCCTGAATCGTTCATCACGAATATCCAATCTGTAACGTCCGTGGATTGATGCATTGAAATGGCAATAGAGCGGGAGAACATGATTGGGTAGTACATCTCCGTCTTTCAAGCCAAACTTCGAACGCGATATAACTTCATTGTTGTATATATTTTCATTCCGAGTAAATTTAAAACAAACTTGTCGCTTGTTATCTTTGAATTCAGAAGCTAGATAGCCGTCTTCGTCATGAACCATTTCACCCGTATTCCATATTGATTCCTCTGCCATTCCAGGATCATATTTCTTTGGAGGTTGGTACTCTGTTGTTTTCAATACGTGTTCTGAAGCACGGATGTAAACCGTGTCGTTATCGCTGCTGCGATGAAGCAAAACACCATCGATTTCCGAAGAAAACTCGAAACGGCCGAGGAAATAATAGTAGCTTTCGAACAGAGCTTTCACTTTTGGACTCGCAATATCACGCATAGTCAACCCCACAGGTAAGACCCCGGGTTTCATGTATTGAACGGCATAATCTGGAACTGCGAGGTCGATGAGCTTCCCCACAATATCGAACTCCAAATTTTCGAAAATGTTTTGTACTTGTTGCAAATAATTATCTGCAGGATCTTTGTGATTATTGTATGCAACAAAAAAGCACCACAACCTTTTTCCAACGGGGCTGAGCTCAAAGACTCGATTACAATCCTGCGCTTGTTCAGATTCATCTTCTTTCTTCTCTTCGTGACTATCAGATTCTTCAACTACTTTGTCTCCGATAGCTTTTCGGAGCAATGACTTTTCACTCACAAAACTACCTGATTGTACGTAATTCAATGTCTGAGTCAAGGTTTGACTAACAGCATCACTACCCAAGGTGTCTGAAAACATATCTCCGTCATCAGACAAAGAATCGTCTTCCGAGGATATATCACCTTCATTTGAACCATTGAGGTTATCAAAGGAGTGGTCATCAAGTTCGTCATCACTTTGCTGAGGACTCACGACATAGTGCCCTTCTAGATCAGCGTCATATATTGATTTCTTGGCATCTTGATCTTTACTCCCACTGAGTTTGCTGACGATCATTGAAGCGAAGGACGTTGATGCATTAATAGGAATTTCCTTCGTTGCTTCTTCGTTTTGTCGTGCATTCTGTTTCTCGGCCTTTGTTCTCCTTACCCCTCTCATACGACTAGAGCTTTTGGCAGTAGGGGCATTGATCTCTGAAAGGGTCTTGCTTAGGTCAATAATTTCAGGGGCCTTCAAATTAAACTCTTTCATCTTTGAAAGATGAAAGCTATGATTACCCAATATCTCATTACGAATCAATCGGACGCAAGCATCCAACAATTCCTCGTCCCTTCTATGACTGTCAACAACCGGATCAAATGAATAGAGCAGCTCTCTTATCGCTTGCCATTGGTCGAGGTCTTCTGTTTCGTCACGAAGCAAATCATGAAGTTGCAGGCACGAGTATTCGTGACCTTCTTCTGTGGTTTTCAGACAATTTGCTTCAGGGTAAACATCCAGCATACGAAAGACTCGTTCATAGGGGAAAATAGAAAACGCAATGGATACATGAAGAGGAGTCATTCCATGACAAAGACTTGCAATTTTGAGATGTTCAGGTGCTTTGAGTGGTTCAAGCAGAATCTTCATTTTTAGCAATTCTACTTGTTTCGCTTCTTTCTGCCATTCTTCCTCTTTCTCGGTCAATAATCCAAGAGATTTAGCAAGCGATGCGCCTCTTATACTCCCACTTTGAGGTGCTGAGAATAAATTCTCTCTTGAAAGCATGGAATGGATTGGTAACTCGTTATAACAGTTCTGATAAGTTGCACAACGATTAAAAGTTTCGACAAAGAGCTTTATATTTTCGAATGATGCTTGGTTTTGGCAGGCATAATGAATCGGGTGCATTCCAAGAGTATCTTCCATTTTAATTGCAAGTCGCCCGTCCATAAAAGTTCCGTGACGAGATGTGGGATACGCGTCTAAAAGTAATTTGAGGGTCGACACAGGCTGCAAAGGGGCTGAAAATTCAGAAGAAAATGCTTGAATCAGTGGCGTCTGCATTTGTTCCTCGCTTGCATGCACTAATCCCGTTGGGTGGGATCGTATCAGTTGTTCAATGCAATCGCTCGAAGCTGCCACGCACAGAGCCGTGTGAAGAGGTAAAAGACCCTTTTTATTTTCCAACGAAGCAGCAGAATCCAAAGGATGTCCTTGCTCGTTGTAATCATAACCAATATCTTGGCCATCAGTATCTGGGCTCTTCAGCAAAAGCGCGACAAGCTGTTTAGGTGGATTGAAAGCTGTCGGCCCTCCAATTGTGAGATCTGGTTCCATTGCTCTGTCATTGCCGTTTGCTGCAAAGCGTTGCTGCTCAAGATTTTGAATTTCAGCAACCACTGAAAACATAACGTGAAGTGGAGTTTCTCCATTTGTATCTTGGAAAGTCAATGCCCCAATATTGTGATCCACTATGGTTTGAAAGATTTTGTTCGAAATACTAGGGCCAACTTCAGCGTTGTTGTGATAGTTGGAACCACCAGTGCTCGAGCGTGCAAAGAAATGACAAGCCCAATGCAATGGCGTGCGTTTCATGTCCCTATCAATCATTCGCGCAGACTTACTTGACACCAAGAGCTGAATAAGCTGTACAGAGAGTCTAGTATGCCACCAAGGAACTATGTTTGGGTCGTTGGCCTCGCCAGAAACGTCAGTCTTGTAGCTTTCTGTCAAACTACCAGCACCCAAATACCAAGCCAGCGGCGATCGACCCCTGCGGTCTCCTACTGCAACTGACCCAGGATAGTCATTGATTAGCGTTCGAATCACTTCCTTTGTTGCGCCTTGCATGACGGCGTAGTGCAATGGCAAGGCTCCATGGCAAGAATCGTGGACAATGGTTGCGCTTTGTGGTATTTCCATTTTTTGGCTCGGGCGATGAATTTCTGGAAGCGGGTACTTCTCATTTCCTGTTGCCTGGGGTTGCCGGACATCCAAAAATAGATCATAAGGCATTTCTTGGCAAAAAAATCGGACTATCTCACGCGATCGACTCTTCGCGTGAAACCAAACAAGCCAATGCAATGGCGTTCTACCACAGTCGTCGCGATGTAGCATGCTTTCCGGATTGCATCTGCCCAGGATGGTGAGAACCTGCTCTGTCTCTGGGTCCTCTGAACTTCGTCTGCATGCCACATGGATTGGATGTCGTTCTCTGCTGTCTACCATCCCGCATGCTTCTGGTCCTAGATGGCATAAAGCGGCGATAACAATGGCAGGGGCCGACTTTACGGCAATTTTCAATGGAGTATCTTCTTTTTTGGTCCCCTGCTGATCGAACAATTCGCGTTCTAATTCTGCGCTTGGCACCATACTCGGTGCCAATGGTGATTTAAAAGCAGGTTCTTTCGCTGCTTCGGCATTACTGACACAATGACCTTCCAGATAGAAGATAACTTGATCCCATTTCTTCTTGCTATTCGAATTGCAAGCACTTTCGATTAGTTTGTGTAGAGTTCCGCTGTACTTTCCCATCTTATTTTTTAATTTCGACCATCCACTGCAGGCGATACTATTGAAGCAATGTGACGACTACGGTCCGTTCGAAGCACTCTCGCTCTTTCGACTAGATACGGAGAGATGATTCTGTAGATTTCAGGAATTTATAAAAAGTGAAGTCAACTGCACCTCTGCTCCGCGGGGAATGACAATTAGTAACGACTCATAACGCGTCATGCCTTCACATACCGAAAAATTTTAAAAAATGCTTGAAATCTGGCCGATACAAGTATGCCCGCGTTCAATCATCCGCGCAAGCAGCACTATGAGAAAATAACATCTCCTCGAGTAGAATGCTTTTGCCGTGTGGCTTCGAATTCGAGGTCGAAAACAGAACAACTTTCAGCTGTTTCTTCTCAAAAGACCGGTTTTGAAATTTCATTTTGACATCCCAAAGACAATTCATTCGTGTCGAGCTTCATACCATACAAAGATGATGTCGATCCCCATTGCATGACTGCATGAAGGACAATAACTTGTTTCAGAATTTACGGCGTTTCTTTACGTTCTGCCGAGGTATTACCAAAACTTTTCGATTGATAACTTCTTGATGTCTGCTGCAATTGATGGCATGTGCACTTTGCCGAAGTCCAGCTCGCCAGGGAAAAGCTCGCCAGGTAAAACCCCCATTGATATTATCGTTAACATCGAATGCGACCAAGAACTTTTAGACCAGCCGCACCAAGATGAAGCCAGCCAAGAACAAAAAACTGATTCCGATGGTTCTACCGGTTCGGAATCTAGAGTGCTGCAGACAGTTGCACCACCGGCAGATTCGTGCGACCCGTTGCCTGGTATACCATTTTCCAAAACATTTAGAAAATCAGAAAAACTGAAAAAGAAAGAATCTGATTCACCACGAAAATCGTTAAACAGTGAAATGCAAACACCGTTAAGAAGACACAATTCAGGAGGCGAACAATATTTACGACGGCGGGCTAGATCCAGTGAAGGATACTTGCTGAGAAAGAATAGGAACGGATACTTTAATCAAGATTCCAACTTTGATAGTGAAAATAATGGCGGCAATATCATTTCGATTCCATCACTATCGACTGAGAGTGAAATGGACGAAATTAGAAGGCGGATAACATTCAAGGGTCCATCGCCTAGACATGGGAACGACAGCAACGAATGTTCGAACGATGACCGGAACAAAAATCGCCGGCGCTTGATCATCCCATTAGAGCACCCCTTCAAGATAGCTTGGGATGTATCCACGGTCATTCTCTCGATTGCACATAGTTATTTGACACACATGGCGATTAGGGACCGACGGTTCGAAGCTTCTCCATTCATTTTCTTTTGCCAAGCATGGTTTTTGATAGATATTTTGCTCAACTTTTTTACTGAACGGAAGACCAGCACTGGAGAAATTATTTACGATCACCGCAGAATCGTTGCTCGATATTTGACAACTTGGTTTGCCGTGGACATCTTGTCTCTTCTTCCATGGGAGGTGCTCTATGTCCAGCCTCTGATCGATGTACAAAATAGACGGGGATTTTTCAAGAAATCTTTCTTCAGAAGTAAAGCTGTTGTCAGAGTCACTAGGCATCTCAGAGGCAGACACTTTCGTTGGTTCGGCACCGTTGCTAAACACACAAAGCACCATGGGATTGGTGCCCAACGACTGCTCCGACTCATAATCAAATACGTTCCAAAGTATATTATGTTTTTGAGAAATATGAAGGGCGTTGTAGCAATGAGAATTTTGAGATTTGTACACTGGTCTCGTCGATCAATTTCAAACATAGAAAGTAAAGTTTCTGATGTCTCAGCCAACAATACAAGTGGCTTACGTCGAGTTGACCATAATTTCAATTCTGAATATGACGATGGTCCAGGTATTTGGCAAGCGCCGTCGTTTGATACTACTTATGAATGGGAAAAGATTGATGATGATGGAGTTCCTCTATAAGAGGTTGAATCCAACTCCATTATTACTTCCGATTGCAATTCGGATCTATTTTGTATACTACGTAAAATAAAATGTTTCATTAGCCAAGAAATAATAGTGAGTAGTTCGCTCAACGGACCAAAATAACTTAAAAAAGATTGCCATATATTTGTTTGAAATCTCGTCCTGAGACCACAGAGGCGTGGTCATTGGCGCACGGTTGGTGTCGTTTCGGGCACACATTATATGCTCCTATGCCCAGAGACTACTAGAAGAATCTTGGTAGCATCTAATTCGACCATTTGTGACGCCCTGGTGACGAGGATAATGCTATTGCATTTCTTTTACATTAATTCGACCTTCACATCGTCTTCGGGGAGTTTGCCATCAATAATCTCTGGAGTTTTTTGTGGAGGCGTAACTCTGAGAACTCTATAACTATTCTCTGGAACAAAATATAATGATCCATCAATACCCTTGGCAGCACCCTGCCACTTGTCTTGGTGCGTCGGTAGGTTTCCTATTAGTTGAACTGGATTTTTTCCATCCTCAATGCTACTATCTGTAGCAATCCGACACACATGAACACCGTTTGCAGGAATGGTATAAATACAATTGTCGCGACCCAACACAGCACCTTGATATTTATTTTTTCCTCCTCCTATGAATCCTAGCGTCTCACAATGATCTGTTTCGACATTGATTTTCAATATAGCTGAAGTGTCACAAGCTGGACAGTAGATATGGCCATCCGCCCCAACGCATCCCCCAAGCCACTTAAAATTCGCGCGATCATCCGTGTCATACGCCGCTCGGTGAATCGTTAATTCAGATATCATGGTTGGATCATCGCTATCTTTCCTTGTATCAATAACTAGTACTGTATCTGCATGGCTTGGATGGGCTGGGATATGATTAACATAAGAGGAAAGGCATGAGCATGTGCAAAGAAATCAACGAGATGAAAGTATGTGTTTGAAGAGGGTAAACATACCATAAATTTTTCCATTTACTTTGATGCCTACAAAATATTCAACATAATATGAATAAATGGTTCGTCGATAGAAAAGCATAAATTGAGATAAAATGAAAATAAGCAGAAAAGGATATTCTCCCAAGCATTCGCCTCCAACAACAGCATATTCTAAAGTTGTATCTGTATCGTCGACAATGAATCGTGTTCCTGTCGCGTGATGCAATTTCAATCCTTCTTTTGTTCTAACTTTTGCAATTGACAAGTGTTTCAATTTAAATCGACATGATTCAATATTGATCTTGCTTGCATCTTTGTCGCAATGACTTGACTATTTCAACTCACCTCCGTGCCAAAAGAACTTTCCGATACCATAATTTGGACCGATTATCTTAGCAGAATCTGTGTTTGCATCAATTCGTAGAACCCCACAAGCGCGATAAGGAATTCCATAAATTGCATTATCGTCTCCGACAATGCCTCCATACCACTTATTTGTGGTTGATTCTAGTGTGAAATCTGGGTACTTCGTTTCGTCATATTCAATGTCAATGAACGAGGTCGTTTTCGTCGCTATATCAACCTTTAGGACCTTTTTCGCATTTGATGGGATACAGTAAATCGCAGTCTTTTCTTTGTTGATGCCTGCTCCATGCCACTGCCATCGCATCTGCTTTGGATGGTCATCTGGCAAGGGAATCAATTGAACTACATCGGACTGCCCTTCCGCCAGCGCACGCCTGCCCCAAAAAGCATCAAGATCAACACAAAGAACCGAGTCTGCCCATGCAGGTATTGCCCAGAGATATCCATGTGCAACTATTCCACGTAGCCATTTCATTTCGCGATCGACGATACGTTCAGGCAATGGAATAGTTTTCAATTGGTATCCTGGGCTGATGCTATCCTCTTTTTCTTCCTCCTTTTCTTGTTGGCATGGATACATCACTAATATACATTTTGAATTTGCTGGTACTCCATAGATACATCCATCGGTTTCGTCGTATGCTCCCCCAAGATGTTTGTGGGATCCCGGCATAAGACCCGGCTGATCTGGAAAAGAACTAGGATATAAATCGGCTCTGTTCAAGCTAGTGCCTCTAACGGGGACGGGTAGAAATGAGTCATCCAACACGGTTTCTTTAAATCGATCAACGGCTATCTTCCAGTCACTTTTTTTCGGAGATTTTTTAGAAGATTTGTTTTCATTTACGACAATTTCTACCCCTTCGTCACCAGCGTCCGTGGAGGCCTGCATCGTGATGACGTTGTCGCCTGAGAACGGCTTTTCTGTTTTGTCATTCGACATTATTTTGGCTATGCCTCTCACTTTGCTAGGATGCTTTATGTGCTGTTGGTGGAATGCTATGGATGGTACAAGAGCAACTGCAAAAAGAATGATAAAGGTATTCATGAAAAGGAATTTTGAATGTCATGAAATGGGTTGGATCTTCGATCTGAAATGGTTGACGTTTTGATTGATTCGAAACTAACTTGTGGGATCGAAAGGCTTGGCAACCAATGAAAAACGATCGCCTGGCCTCCGCACTGTTTTTCCCTACACACGGAGGTTGCAACCCTCCCATCCCATAGTGCACATCATAGGATGCAAAAGATTGCCCAGCATTTGGCAATCAGGATGATCCCATTGGGAATAGTGCCAATGCTGTCTCATCCCCAACTCCAAACTTTCTGTGTGCTGCTGGGGCCTGCTGCGAACAGCGGCACGCGAGGTTTGGGGGGGCAGCATGTTGTGTGGGGGCCACAGTCTGCGATGCTCTGTGGGCATCACACCTCGGCATGGCACACGCCCTTCTTTTGCCCCTCCCCTCCCCAGAGGGAGAAGAGCAATGTTGATTCGTTGGGGGGTCTCGACATTACAACCGAGTAACCCATGTGTGGTGACCCCTAAAGAATCAACTGCTGCACTGGATTTGCTTCATGCTCATTCCACCAACACACAATCCCCACTTTACGGCTGAGACAAAAGAAAATCCAAATTCAAAAATTATATTTAACGACAATGATTACACTAATTGAGTTGGTTCCTCCACATAGCTGTGAACAACAATGATGTTGCGTCCATGGAAGAACCAACAATCTCATTCTGACTGATTAATTATCTCCGAAGAAATGGTTCTTCCCGCTATCATTGTCCACAAGATTATCTAAATGCTCCCGGCTTTGTTCCAAACCCTCGCGTTGTTTGGCAACATAAGATTCCATTTCGGCCCTGTACCGAACCATGTCAGCATCGGCAAGCTTCTTATATTTTGCAAGTTCATCAGGTTTGAGTTCCTTCCAACGCTGCCCAACAATTTTGGCAAGACTCTCAAATCCGATCTTTCCATGAGGCGGACGTTTTCTTTTCTTGCCAGAGGACTTCTTCTTAGCACCATCCGCTCCTTCCTCATTTTCTTCTTCGTCGACTTCTTCTTCATCTTCGTCCTTATCAGGAATACCAGCAAGAATGTTTGCACGTTCGTCTCTGAAAAATATGTTGTACGCAGATAAAGGACGTTTGGGTTTGTTCTTGGGCTTTTTTGGTCTCGCCTTTTTTCCAGATTTTGCAAATTCGGGTAATGAACCTGCCTGGAAGACTCCTGATTCCCCTGGTTCGCGTTGAGATGTAGGAGCTGGGGGCGCAATAACATTGTTACCGCCTCCTTGACCGAGCATGTTGAGGTTACCGCCGGCAGCACTCAGCAAACCCTCAGCGCCTGGTATATTACCGTCTGCGATATCGTAGAATTTAAAAGATTGTTTTGATTCGGACATACAAATAAAAGATGAGAGACAGGCTTTCCCAAATCATATCGTCACATGGCACAAATTAAAAATATAGCACAAGAGAAATGATAGAATCGATATACATACACTGTTGCCAAAGTGACCCAGTCAAACCTCCTCCAAGAGTTGCTTGCTGTTGTGCCAATAATTGTTGCATTAACAAGTTTTGCTGAAGCATCGGATTGGCCGCACCACTTGTTGCAGCATCAGCGGTGATGCCACCAGCGGCATTGCCGTCGCCATCTTTGTCGTTAAGATTGCCTCCTAATCCACCAGCGAGTCCAGGCATGCCTCCTAATGCAGAGCCCATGAGTCCAACACCCCCTAAGCCTGCCATACCAGCCATACCTGGCATTCCAGCCATGCCGGGCATACCTGCCATACCTGGCATCCCGATCCCTGCTATATTGATAGGTGTTTAATACGGAAGTATTAAATAGCAATAAATGAATACAAGTTTAGTAAAAAACGATGTACAATTTTGTTCACAAAAAAAAGATGAGGAGACTGAGATAATAATTCCAATCGATGGTCATCACATGGACGAGGCCAAGGCTTACCCATTCCTCCCATGCCCAAAGGGAGTCCACCTTGAAAGCCGCCTTGGAGACCCATTCCACTCAACACTGGGTTTGCTAGAAGGCCGCCGCTATTATCAAGAGGGCCACCAACAAGTGAGTTGTCGATGCCGGTTCCATTCGCAGTCAGACCTCCGATTCCTCCAATACCTCCCAATGGGTTATTCTGGATGCCTCCGATACCTCCGACACCGCCCATGAGGTTCCCCATAGGATTCCCCATTCCAATTGGCGCCGGCCCGAGATTCATACCGCCCATCGGGTTGCCGAGACCTTGACATTTAGGGTACAGAAATACGATTTCAAAACGATGTAAGTGATTCGATTAGAAAAAAGTCGAGACAAACCCGAATCGTTAGGCGGATAGATTAAACGTACCTTGTTTCGCTAGCAGATTCATCAATGCGTCTTTATTTCCATCCGCTCCAGTTCCAGCAGCTCCAAGCCCAGCAGACCCTGACATAAGCGCTTGTTGCTGAGCCATCAATGAGTTTGTATCTTGTTTTCCGTCACCCATCAAGCCATTAGACAATCCTCCTAGTAAATTTGAATTGGCATTTGCATCACTTCCGTCCTGTGACGCCAAACCACCGTTACTGTTGCTTCCATTCTGTAGGTTCCCCATCAAACCTAATCCGTTCGCGTCCGAACCAGTCGAAAGGCCAGGCAAGCTGCCGCCAGCATTGTTTCCTTCTTTGTCGTCGTTGTTGTTTAGCGACATTCTACTCTTGATCTCTTTCTAGACTAGACGTGCATACACGATAAATGGTACAAAAAGAAACAAATCGCCCATTAGCCGTTTCGATTAGCGAGAATGGCAGGAGACAAACTTTAGCGAACGATTCATTTTATCTCATGATGTCTGCAGTTACAAGGATAATGATAGTAGAAGTAACATCTCATAGTATCAGAGTGAGTTAGCATACTACGGCACTTACATCTTTTCTTGCGATTGTCACTGTCGATGATTGAAATG
>Ga0115013_10000558_pt1 | contig 22384 bp, 10 predicted proteins | sample SouAtlMetagenome_2_FD_88686 | JGI IMG/M metagenome (GOLD analysis project Ga0115013, IMG submission 88686) | Marine eukaryotic phytoplankton communities from Atlantic Ocean - South Atlantic ANT15 Metagenome | ecosystem: Environmental > Aquatic > Marine > Oceanic | place: South Atlantic Ocean...
GAGGGAGAACAAGCTGCGCAAGACGCCGGAGGGGCAGCAGAAACTCGCCGAGATGTACGGCAAGAAGGATTTCAAAGAGTTCCTTGCCTGGGAGGAGGAGCAAAAGGAGGCGCAAAAGGCGGCGCTCGCGGAGGCGCGCGCACAGGCCAAGAAGGATGCAAAGGCGGAGGCGGCGAAGGCGCAGGAGCTGAAGATGGCAGAAGAGGCCGGCTTCCCCAACGACCTGGCCGGGTACCGCGCCCACCTGCTGAAGAAGGAGGCTGATGAGGAGGCGGCGCACGAGGAGGCGATGGAAAAGAAGAAGAGGGACAAGGAGCTGGCGGAGGCGAAGAAGAAGGAGGAGGGAGAGTTCATCGACGCGTACAGGAAGATCAGCACCTTGGTCGGTAAGCAGCGATCCGACACAAAGCGCTCCACGTCGGCAGCGTACGCCAAGATGATTGATGATCTGGAAAAGGCGGCAAAGAGGCAGCGCCTGCGACTCGACGCCGTCGAGGAGGAGAAGCGTGCCGCGTTCAAGGTCAAAAATTACGGCTGGGGTGAGGTCAACAACCTCCTGGAGGTGGGGTACGTGGACATCCTGGCGATGCTCAAGAAGTGGATGGCCGAGGCGGTGGAGGAGGAGGAGGAGCAGAGGCAGCTGGAGGAGAAGAAGAAGCAGAAGCGGTTGAAGGAGCTGTTGGCGAAGAAGCAAGAAGAACAGCGCGCGAAAATGGCGGGTGCGATGCGCTCGCTCTACGAGATCCGCTGGAACCTGGCGTCCGACCTGCTCAGGGAGGCGAAGGAGCACCTGGCGACCTTGGGCGAGACCGGCGAGTTGGTGACTGAGAAGACGGCGAAGGACGCGGCTGCGTGCCTGAAGTACGACTGGGTGGCCGGCCTGACGGCGTGCCTCGAGGAGATGCAAAACGTCAAGTGCTTCCAGAACCAGCTGCCGGGCGACGATGCCGACCGGCTCACAAACATGACGTACGACCAGATGGTCGCGGAGTTCGAGGCGGGGGTGGCTGCCAAGGGGAAGGCGGAAGAGGAGGCGGAGGCGGCGGCCAAGGCCGCCGAGGACAAGGAGCGGAAGCAGCTGCAGAAGGAGGTCGATGCTTCTGTGAACGCCAAGCTTCCCAAGATGTTCACGGATGACAAGTCCCAAAGGGGTGTCGAGGACGAGGAGGACGAAAAGGAGGAGGAGGAGGAGGAGGAGGAGGAGGAGGACGAGGACGAGGAGTACGAGGAGAAAGAGGAAACCGATTCTGACGCATCGGAGGAGAACGAGTCGGACGACTCGGACGACGACGAGAAGGCGGGTAACGGGGAGGAGGGGGAGGAGGGGGAGGAGGAGGACGAGGATGAGGATGAGGACGAGGATGAGGATGAGGACGAGGACGAGGATGGCGATGATGAGCTGAACGACAACGATCTCGCGACGCAGGAGGAGGAGCAGCGGCAGAGGGACGCGTTCAACGAGAAGGCAAGGAAGGAGGAGGCGGAGACCGCTGAGGAGATGGAGCTCGAGGAGGCGCGGGCGGCGGCGGCGGCGGCGGTGGCGGAGGAGGAGTCCTCGGACGACGACTCGGACGATGAGCCCATCTCGAGGCGCGTGCCGATGGACACCACGGCGGCGAGTAGGGACGCGGAGGGCGGCGTCGCCGACCACGTGGTCGCTGGCACGCTGCAGGAGCCGGTCGTGCAGCGCACCGCCGCCCCTGGCGACGAGGGCGTCGCGATGATGGAGGTGGACGACGCCGAGAGCGGCGAGGAGGGCGAGGAGGGCAGCGGGGATGAGGAGGACATCGAGGAGACCGCGGCAGAGAAAGCCGCTCGCAAGGCGGAGGAGGCAGTGGACGAGTTGGCAGAGGACGATGAGGAGATGAACGCCGCGGACGAGGAGGGCGGCGAGTCCGACAGCGGCGACGAGGTGGAGATCGAGCGCGGCCTGGCGTCCCTCACCATGACGCTCGGAAGCGCCGTGGTGCTCACCTTGAAGGGTAGTCCGGGCAACGAGACCCAGGCCCTGGCCGACGCAGAGGCCAACATCCGACTCGCGCTCGAGCCCCTGTCGGCAATGTTCCGCAACATCGCGTACGTTTTGCCGCCAAAGCCGGCCCTGACCTACAAGCACATTCCGGAGCTGTCCATGGTCGAGCCTTTCTACCTCCTGCTCAAGGACGGTGACAAGTCGTACGACGCGCAGATCCAAGAGAAGGCGGCGGAAAAGTTCGAGGTGCTAAAGGGCCTCTCGTCGGAAAAGGAGTACCGGTGGATCAAGGTGCCGTTCTACGAGAAGGCCCCCACCGCTGCCACCGGGGGGGTAAAGCAGCTCCAGACGTTTTCTTCCTTTGGAATCTGGCCCGACGCCAAGCAGTGGTCCTTCGCAACGCAGAACAACGGGGAGACCGTGACCGTGCGGGTGTTCGTCGAGCCCGATTCCGTCGACATGTGGCCACCGCTGAAGGACTACAAGAAGACGCCGATTCCCGTGGAGCTGCGCTACGACCCCAAGAAGTGCTGCGTGCGCCCCAACATCGGCGCCGTGGTGGGAGAGGGCGTCATGACGCGCCTGCGTCGCGCGCACACCGCGCCGTTTGGCGCGCGCACCGCCGTGCCGACCGCGGTCAAGCCCTCCAAGGCACTGGCAAAGGCCAGCTCGAGCACGAGCGGTCCCACGAGCGCCATCGGCAAGAAAAAGCCGGCCAAGGGCGACGATCCAAAGTGGCTGAGGATGGCGAAGGCGGCCGCAGGAAAGCAACAGCTACTGCAAAACTCGGGAGGTGGCAAGGCCTGGGCGGAGACCGTGATGCGCATCGATAAGCTGACCACCTTCCTCAAGCGCCGCAACGCCAACGGGAAGCTGATGGAGGTGGTGCTGAAGGCCCTCACGCCCATTGAGAAGGAGCGGCTCGGCCTCGTCAGCGTCGAGGTCGAGCCCCCGATCGTGCTTACGGCCGAGCAGGAGGCGACGCTCAAGAGCGAGCGGGGGTTCAGGGACGCGTACTTAAACTGGAGCGACATGCCGTACAACGAGAAGCTCGAGGTCATCGATGGTCTCAACCGGACCGCGATGGGCGGCGCCGTGGAGCGGGATCTCGGCGCCGCGGCCACCACCGAAGAGGAGAAGGAGGTGCGGGCCCGAGCGATCACTGCGCGGGCCAAAAAGGAGCAGGAGGAAGCCAAACAGGAGGGGTCGAAGTTCCAGTACCTCACTGAGGATGGCCAGCTGGAGACCGAGGAGGCCGCACGGGAGCGGGCGGCGGCGGAGATCGAGAAGAAGAGGGTGGAGGAGGAGGAGGCGAAGGCGAAGAAGAAGGCGCAGAAGAAGCCACCCAAGCCGAAGCTCACAAAGGAGGAGAAGGAGGCGAAGCAGATGGAGGAGATCCGGGCAATGATGGCCCAGAGAGACGCAGGGCGGTAGCGGCAGTGCGAGGCGCACACGCTCACAAACGAGTGGGAAGGGAAAGGGTAGGGGGGGGTAGAGTGGGCGGTTGACACGTTCGTTCTTACAACAAAAACCACACATACACGCGTTTCCAAAACGGTGCGTCCACCCAAACCGGTGATGCACTTAGGCGATCACCGGCTCCATGCAGAGCAGCGCGACGCATTCGAGGTTATTCTCGTGCACAAGGGCCATATGCAGGAAGCAGCAGCAGCGCGCCACGCGGCGTTTCTGCGCGAGGCCCGTAAGCGCCCACGCCTTCATCATGTCCTTGCGCGCAGCGAATTCAAGCGTCTGGCGGTCTTCAGGGTTGGCCACTATCCACCGCTGCACACCGAGCACGAGATTCCACAGCTGCTCGCCCAGCAACATGTTGAAGTAGCCACGGTCATTGGACGTGAGCCCGTAGAAGATGCAGTCGTCATAGTCGTACATGGGCACGGCGTCCCTGTCTCCGAAAATGGTGTACTGATCAGCGTCGAACTCTCTCTGAGACGTACGAGGATCCATTTGGGCGAGAGCCATGGTGGGGGGTGTACTCGGGGCCCGGCACTCGGCGAGCGCCGACGATGGGCTTGCGTCGCTTTCCATAACCAATGGCGGGCGGCTAAAAAGGTAACGGGTAGCGCGTGGCGCGGCGGCGCGCCTACCACCGCCGCCACCATGAGCGTGCGCACAACCGAAGAGTTTGCGCACGAGGCGGCACGCTTCAGCCTGCGCAGCCTCTTTCCGATGTCGTCGACAATGCGTTCGCAGGTGTCTGACGCCGCGTACGCGACGGTGCAGCCGCAGCCGCAAATGGCAATGCCTATGCCGGTGCCTGTGGCGCCGCAGCCGCAGCCGGCGCCCGCGCCGGTGCCAACGCAGGCGCAGGCGCCGAGCCGGTCGCAGCTCCGCTTCCACTTGCCGATTCAGCAGCAGCAGCAGACCGCTGCCGGACCGGCGCAGCAAGACCCCTTCAAGTTTGCGCTGCCTCTCCGATCGCAGCCGCAACCGCAGCCGCAGCCGCAGCCCGTCGCCGTAGCGCCCGAGCCCGTGCCAGCGCAGCAGGCGGCGCCGATCGCGGCGAGCGCGTCGACGCCCGAGTTCCGGCCCACGGCCCTCACGAGCATCAGCGGCGCCGCTAGTCCCGCTGGCGCCCCCGCCGCCGCGCCGAACGTGTCCAGCCCTACCACAACCGCGGCGCAGCCGATGGCGGGCGGCATTCCTGGCGTCGCGGCCGTGCGCGCCATGCCGATCGAGGCGCACGAGGCGGAGATTGCGCGCATGGTCTTGGCGCAAGGCGAGCTCATGGAGCGACTCAAGCTGAGCGAGAGCAAGCTGTCGCGCACCGAGGCGAGCGTCATGCGCGGCAACCAGGCGCTGGCAACCGAGCGCGTGCAGTTCAAGCAGAAGATCATCAGCCTGAACGAGGAGATGAACACGCTGCGTTCCAACGAGAAGCGTGCTACCGAGGAGCTCTCGCTGCGCGCGGACGAGTCGGCGGAGCTGGCCAAGCTCAAGCTTGCAATGAAGGAGCTCGAGGGGCGCTGCGACGCCGCCGAGACCACCGCCGCGGAGTACCAAACGCTCTCCGAGGACTACATGGAGCTGTCGAGCTTAAAGAACGCGCTGCAGGCGGAGGTAGAGACGCACACCGACGCGCTCGCCACCAAGCAGAAACAGCTCGACAGCCTGGCCGTCGAGGTCGACGCGCTCAAGCAGACGAACGCGTCGGCGGAGGCGCAAATCGTCAAGCTCGACTCAGAGCTCGCGGCGCTGCGCGTCGAACAGATCTTTGAGCCGCCCGCGCCCGCTGCCACCGGCCAGGTGTTTCCGACGGGCGACGAGCTGCAAAAGGAGGTGGATCGCTACATCATGGAGAACCGCAAAAACTTCCCGATGGACTACTTCCACCCCGGAGATCGTGTCATGGATCGCCGTACGGGCCGCTTGGCCACCGTTATGCCCGATGACGAGGAGGGCATGAAGGAGTTGGTGACGCTTCACCCGCGCGTGCGGTACGACGACGACCCGAGCGTTGTGGACAAATCGGGCCACAAGACCGACTTCATCAAGGTCGTGGACGAGGAGAGCCTGCCCCCATTCCCATGGGTGGCCCCGCACGGTATCCCGTGGGGTATGACCTCGGCGGCGGCGGCGGCGGCGCCTGTCGAGGCGTCGTGGACCATCGCCGAGCGCGAGGCGGAGGCGGCGGAAGCGCCTACGGCTGCGACGCCGACGGCCGAGGTCGACGCGGCCTTCGAGGCCGCCGTCGCCGACGCGCTCGCGTCGATGGACGCGCCGGCGCCTGCGCCAGTGCAGGCAAAGGCGGCGGCCGAGGCCGACGACTGCGCGTGCATGGTCGTGCGGCTGACGACGCACTGCAAGTACGACACGGCCGGTCAGGAGCACGAGGCCAAGGCCGCGCGCGACCATCTGTCCAAGCACCTGCACGAGCGGTGTTGCACTATGGGCGTTAACCGCGCCGAGGGCGCGCTGGCTCCCGACCTGCACACGTACGTGGAGACGGGCGCACCGAGCGACGCGCTTCGGGCCGCGCAGATCGCCAACCCGGCGGCGGCCACGGACGCGGCCGTGCGCACCGCCACCTACGTGCAGGCGGTGTCCGAGGACATCAAGAAGCGCATGACGGGGCAGCGAGATTTGTGGCTCCAGACGGTGGAGATTGGCGCGGCCGCGTGAACGGGGCGCGTGAACGACGGTCGTGTGTGGATGTATCAAAGTAATGAAACCAAAACAACACACATGCTCACATTACAACCCGTCCGCAACCCAAACCATCTCCCCCCCATCCCCCATTCTTTCCCCTTGCGGCGCAAGCGCGCGCTCGGCTCAGGCCTACGGAAAGACCAACCCGAGCACGCGCAGGCCGCAGAGGACGTTGCTGAGCCACTTCTTCACCTCCGGCGCGTTCATGTTGGGCCAGCAGAACTGCTTGCACAAGTGCTCGCGGATCTCGCGGTCCGTGGTGCGGTTCGCCCAGCTCCCGAGCGTCGCGTAGCTGTTGTACGGGTTGTCGCGCCCCTTCTGCAACACGCGCCCAAAAAGGACGACGTACTGCGTGGCCATCGTCTCACCGGGCATGCGGCCCTTGCCCTTGAGCTGCACGGCGCTGCGCTCGACCATCTTGAGGCGCATGCGCTCGATCATGTCGAACTTGTTGATCTCGCGGTTGCTGAACGGAGTCCAGTCGGACCGCTCGCCGCGAGTCATGATGAGCTTGGGGTGCTTCTTCTTGCCGTTGGGGCCCATGAGCACCGGCAGCGGCGCGTTGGCGGCGCGCTCCTCGTCCGAGTCCATGTGGACCGAGTCGTCCGAGTCGGAGTCCGAGTCGCCCTCGTGGTGGACCAGCAGGCCCGCGACCGCTGCTGGGGCCTCTGCCGCGGGCGCGGGACGGTCCTCCGCGCCGTCCACGTCGTCGTACTCTTGCATGCCACCGGGGGCACTGGCGGCGGCGGAGGCCTGCGCGGCGGGCGCGGCGGGCGCGGCGGGCGGGGCGGACGAGGCGGGTGGAGCGGGGGCGCCACGGGCGGCGCAGGTGGCGGCGACGGCGGCGTTGGCGACGAGGGCGGTGGAGGCGAGGGCAGTGGGCGCGTCCGGGTAGCGAAGGAGGGTGCTTGTGGAGACGAGCGCGGAGATCACGGTGCCGGACTGGACGTCGTACGTGACGCTGCCCGAAGACAACGCCTCCTTGTACTTGGACAGGCGCTGCTGCACTTGGTTGATGAGGTCGATCGCCGCCGCGTTGGCTTGCGGGGGCGCGACGGGCGCGGCGGGCGCGGCGGGCGCGACAGGCGCGGCGGGCGCGACAGGCGCGACTGGCTCCTCGGGCGCCTCGGGCTCGCTCTCGTCGTCGCCATCGGAGCCGCTCTCGTCCTCCTCGACGAGCGCGTAGTCGTCCTCGTCGAGCTCCAGGTGGGCCGGCTCGTTCTCCTCCTCCTCCTCCTCCTCCTCCTCCTCCTCGCTCTCCTCGCTCTCCTCGCTCTCCTCCTCCTCGCTCTCCTCCTCCTCGCTCTCGTCCTCCTCGCTCTCATCCTCCGCAATCTGCGCCGGCGACTTGGGAATGGCGGCCCGCTTGCTGTGCACGCCGCTCCACGGGCCGGCGTTGCGGCCGTTGCTCGCGCTCGCGGTCGGCTGTTTTCCTGGGGCCTGCGCCTTGAGGGCAGCCTGGAGCGACTCGTGCCCGCGGCCACCTGTTCCGTCCTCGACGTGGTCGTCCACGTCGTCGTCGCTGTCGGTGTGCGACGCCGGCCGTTTGGCGGGGGGCATGGACGTACGAGCCCCTTCTTGGGCGCGCTTCGGCATAGGGGGTGTACTTGGGGGGGGCGGTCGCCGGCGGTTTGGCAGCTGCCAAGTTGCCAAGTTGCCAAGTCACCAACGGTGGACCAGAAGCCCAACGTTTTTATAGATTGTTACGATTCGCCCACTGCAACCTTTAAAAGAAACTTAGAAAAACGTTAGGCATGTGCACCGCACTCGAGTGAGCGGACTCGCCCCGAGACTTGGCAAGGTTGCGCCCGTTTGCAGTACACCCCCCTGCCCAAATCTGCCCAAAATTGGGCTCGTACGTATACCCACTCCCAACATTGCCAACAGGTGCCATGGCGTCGTCGTCGTCCACCGCGCTGCAGACCTACGCGCCCGAGGACCTGCCCCAAATGGCCGCCGAGACGCAGGAGCTCCGCAAGGCCGAGAAGAAGAAGCGCAAGCTCGCCAAGCTCAAGGAGGAGTACGTGGCAAAGAACGTGCCGCACGTCGCCTACCTGAAGCGGGTGCTCGAGCAGCTGCTGCCCGAGGTCGAGCGGCGCGAGGCGGAGGAGAACGCGGCGTACGGGGCCGGTGAGGCGGTGCGCCAGGACCAGATGACCTTTGCCGAGCTCATGCAGTCCAACGCGGCCGACCGCTCCAAGTTCATCTCGTACGGCGAGATCTGCGACGCGCTCGCGCACGACAACTACAACACGCTGCTGGGCGAGCGCTACGACGGGCACGCGATGGCCACGTGGAGCAACCTCGAGGTGGCCACTCTCAAGCAGACGCTCAAGGACCTCGACGAGGGCAAGCTCTGCGGCGTGCCCTTTGACGGCGGCGGTTTCCGCCTCACTCCCGAGCAGCGCCTGTGGATCATGGCGCACATGCAGGCCGTGGAGGTTCCCATCACGGTTGCGGTCAAGGCGCGCAACGACGAGGACTCCGAGGTCCAGATCATGCGCCCGGCCGGTTGCGTCTCCGACATCTTCTTCGACAACGTGACGACGGGCGGCGGCAAGACCGCGATCACGCTCATCAAGTCGCTCAAGTGCTGCGTGCCCGACGACGCGTGGGAGGCGACGCAGGCCCAATGGCGCGAGGTCAACGCCCGCGGCAAGTCGCTCAACGGCTTGGGCCTCGTGAAGAAGCGCAAGTGCGAGGGCCGCTCGCTCGCGCGCGTGGTCGTCGTGCTCGTGCCCGAGCCGCTCCTCGAGCAGTGGGTGGAGCACGCGGAGAAGCTGCTTGAGGTCTTCAAGGCGATCAGCCGCAAGAGCTTCATCATCTGGACCGGGCTCAACGTTGAGCAGCGCCATACCACCACGCAGGACGGCGTCGCCAAGAACATGACAGAGGCCCAAAAGCTCACCATTGAGCAGAACAAGGCGCTGCTCTGGATCCTCGTGGCGGAGCCTTCGGCCACCAAGGCGACGACGCACCACGACCCGAGCATCGCCTACGTCGCGCGTATCTACGACGAGGTGGCGGGCACGCGCGCGACCGAGCCGCGCAGCCGGGTGGCGCGCGAGAGCGAGGTGCTCATGACCGGCGTGGTCAACGCCACCGTGAAGCTGCTCAAGGACGCGACGCACTCGCAGGCCACGCACCCGATCCGCCGCGCCTTTGGCGGCGAGCGCCTCAACTTCTCGTCTCCGGAGCACATGGCCATCATGCGCCACGCGACCGCGCCGCACTGGGCGCGCAACCTGCTCGCGTGCGGCATGCGCCCGGTCATGCCGTGCGGCGTGCACATCACCAACTTCCGCATCCGCACCGAGTCGCTCGCGGCCGCGATGCACGGCATCTCGGACATGCAGATCACCACCGTCGACCACCTGCTCGAGCACACGCTCTCGGGCCTCGGCCTGCCGCCCGCCGCCAAGCAGTTCACGGCGCAGATCAAGGCGCGCGCCAAGAGCATCCTGATGGCCAACGGCCAGGGCTCAAACGGCTCCATCGCCTCCATGCTCAACAAGGCGGTGCAGGACGCGACGGAGAAGCTCGCCACGCTGCCTAAGCCCGTCACCGCCACGGCCACCGTGCAGGCGTTCACGCCACAGCAGAAGGCGGACAACGAGGAGCTGCAGATCAAGCACAAGTGCTTCATCGGCATGCAGCGCCTCTTCAAGCAGCTGCACGACGCCGTCGACCCCAACCCGGGTGAGCCGCGCTGCTGCCCGATCACCTTTGAGGACACGGAACCCGAGGACGTGGTTGTCATGGCCTGCTGCGTCAACTGGATGTGCCGCCGCGCGCTGGGCGCCATCATGTCCAACCCCAACGAGCGGATGCGCAAGTGCCCCTTCTGCAACAAGCCGGTCGGCAACCACGCCGTCGATGACGCACTCGTGCAGCAGCTCCTCGCGCCGATGGCCAATGGCGAGGTGGCCGAACCGCTGGCCGAACCGCCGGCCGAGCCGGAGCTCGTCGTCGTCCCCGGCGACGACGCCTCCTTCTTCAGCAAGCTCGAGAAGCTCAAGGGCGCCTCGTTCAAGGCGGGCCCGCTCGCGGCCATCCAGATCGTCAAGGACGCCATCAAGTGGAAGGGTGGCACGGGCCTGCGCATGCTGCTCACCTTTCACTACGACCTCGGCACCAACGGTGGCTCCACGCTCACGGACAAGGTGCGCGAGCTCATGCGCGCCGAGATCCCCGAGCTCGACAGCGTCGAGGCCGTGACCGAGAACGAGGGCGGCGACTCGTCGTATGCCGTGAAGACCTACCAGAACAACGACGACAAGAACCGCATCCTGATCATCAACACGCGCCGCGGCTCCAACTCGCTCGCGGGCCTCAACCTGGGCAACACCCACCTCGTGCTCTTCGACCGCACCTCGGGCGAGCGCACGCGTTGGGGCGTCGAGACGCTCTCGTCGTCGCAGATCACCCAAGCCATTGCGCGCGCCCTCCGCCCCCAGCAGCCGATGGCCAACGACGGCACCAACCCGTACAACGGCGCAGCCGGGCCGCCCGCGTCATCGCACGCGGCCAAGATCATCATCTTCCTCGACACGGCCGCGCGCTGAAAACGCGGCCCGCGCGCGTCACCCCTTCCTCTGCCCCTCCCCCTCCACTTTTGTGTGTTGCGTGTGCACCGTCGTGAGCTGAGTCAGAGTCGTGGGTGTGTTTTTGAACAAGAGTGATACAACGGTATGTTTCACGCATAGACGCGAATCTCCGACGCCACGAGCGCCGGGAGGTCGGGGATTTTCTGCAGCATCCACCGAAGGTAAGATTTCGGAACGTCGCGCAGCAGGCTGCCCGCGTGCTTGCCAAAGCCAATGCGCAGCAGCGTGTGGTGGTCGCGGTCAATGTACAAGAACCGGCCGTACACCGCCGTCTCCTGCTGCAGCGCGAGGAGCAGCCGTTGCTGCACCGCGAGCGCCTCCTCGACATCGTCCGGCACGAGTCCCTGCTCCATCATGCGGTGCAGGATGTGCCCCGTCGCCTCGGCGTCGGCCGAAGCGCGGTGCGCGGCGACCAAGGGGCAGTCGAAGCGCTCGGCCGCGACGGCGAGCCGGCGCGAAGGCCAATCGCGCCGGTGGTACATCAGCCACACGAACGGGTCGAGCACCCGATCGGGGTCGATGCGCGCGGCGTAGCAGTGCCGCTCAAACTCGGCGTTGAGCAGCGGCACGTCGAACCGGAGCGCATTGTACCCGCACAGCACCTGCTCCTCCGACTGCGAGACCATGAGCGCGACGGTGTCGCCTATGAGCCCAAAGATGGGGGCGTCCTCGACGTCGCTGTCGTAGATGCCGTGCACGCTGCTCGCCTCCATAGGGATGGGGGTGCACGGGTTGACCAGCACGTCCTCGACGTGTAGCAGCGCGCCGTTCCGGAAGGTGGCGGTGCCAAACTGCACGACGCGGTCTGTCGCTGTGTCCAAACCCGTCGTCTCGAGGTCGAAGACGCGCAGCTGGCGCGCGGTGATGGCGCGCGGCGGCGGCGGCGGCATGGCGGCGGTGTTAGGGCTAGGGTTAGGGTTAGGGTTAGGGTTAGGGTTAGCGTTCAAATTGCAATCTTTCGATTTTTTATAAAAACGGCAGACTTGTGCTCCACCACACAGTAGAAGGGGCGTGTCCGTGGCCCGGACCAAACAGACCGTGCGGCGTGCGCCCGGGGGGGCTGGGGCGGACTTCTTCTAAAAAAAGTGGAAAAACCACAGGCTTGTGGGCCCTTACAAAGTAGCCAGCGAGCGTGGGTACAACTCCTTGCACACGCCCAAAAGTGCCCTCGTACGTGAGCAGGCTCCGATGCCTCCGAAGAACCTCTTTGGCACGCAGAGCGTCGCGCTGCGCGAGGTGCGCGCATTCAACGAGCCCGGCCGAGACGCCATCCTCTGGGCGTCGTACAAGGAAGACGCCGACACCGTCGTGATCATCGACGCCTCCGGCTCGATGAAGAACCACCAGCCGGTGATGAAGCTCATGGCGAGCATGCTCAAGTGCCTCTCAGGGACGCAGGGCCAGTGGGACCTGCCCTACCCCGCCGGTGGCACCGCGCTCGTCGACGCGGTCAACACCGCGGTCGAGCTGCTCAAGAAGGCCAACTTCTCGGCCGACAAGGGGCGCATCATCGTGCTCTCGGACGGCCTCGAAAACTCCTCCAATGCGACGCGGCTGCTGTCGGGCCCCGACACGTACATCGACATGCCGCCGCGTGGCGATGAGCACATCAAGGCGGTGGCCGACCACATCAACTACTCGGGCGCCGAGATTATCGTCATTGGCCTTGGCTCGGAGGTCGCGCCTCTCCTCGCGGCGTGCAACCGGCCGGGGCGCGTCATCAAGACGGCGCACCTCGAGAAGAACGCGACCGCCGCTCAGGTGGGCGCGGTCGTGGGCGAGGTCATGCGCCGCTCGCGCAACCCGACCCTCCGCGGCTCGCGCGGCCGCCTGTCGCCGTCCGATGCGCCCAACTCCGACGGTACCATTGGCATGGTCACGGCCGCCAACGCCCCGGCCATCACCGCCGAGGAGGCGGCCCCCGTCATCGCCGAGGCGAAGAAGACGCTCAGCGCGGTGGAGAAGAACCCGCCGTCGCCCAAGCAGGCGTCCACCAAGGACGAGAAGCAGCAGGCCAAGGAGAAGGAGGAGGCCGCGCTCGCCGCGTACGTGCCGGTCGTCCGGCCCGTGAAGGACGGCGAGCGCTTCGACCCGATCGTGCTGTGCATGTACCTCAAAGCCATCTGCCGCGCCGAGGCTGACAACGACGACGAGCTCACGAAGCAACTCCAGTGCGTCGTCGGGTGGTTCGACCACTACTTGGAGAACCACGCGCCCAACCAGTGCGCGTCGCCCGCGCTCGTCACGTCGCGGCAGTACCCGCCGGAGAAGGGGAAGACGCTGGCGGAGGCCACGGGCCCGATCTTCGCCTCCCCCATGGCCAAGCTGCTCGACGCAAACGGCAAGGAGAAGCACAACCCCAAGTGGCTGAAGCTCCTCACCAACGTCTTCTGGGCGCTCACGTGCGACCCGGCAAGCAGCCTCATTCAGAACCGGTACGTGGCGAAGCACCCGGAGCTCTTCGCGAACATCGACCTGTCCAAGGTCGGCCCGCTCTTCATCGATGTCGGCAAGCTGGGCTCGCACTACGAGATCACGGCGGCGCACGGCCTGCCGCAGCTCAAGGACCGCCTCAAGTGGCTCTACTTCAAGTTCAAGCCCAAGGACCACATGCACGTCGTGCGCAACCCGCGCGCTGACGACATGCACTCCCTTGTCCCCCGCGCCATTGGCGACCTGGAGGTCAACTTGGGCGGCAACTCGGGCGGCGTGGTCCGTGCCGACGGCTCGCGCGCCTTCGAGGAGCGCGCCGCGACGCCCGTCCCGTCGCGCGACCAGTGGTTCCTGCCTTCGAACGGCGCCGGCTCGTCGAGCGCTCCGGTGGAGGCGGAGGCGGCGGTGGGCAACGGCGTGGCCGAGGTCGACTCCGAGGGTGACGAGGAGGAGGTGGAGGTCGATGAGGACAAGGCCGCCGAGGACGACGTCGGCGTGGACGGCGACTCTGCGCCCGCCGCCGAGGCGTCCGCCGCCGAGGCCCCCGCCGCCGCCGAGGCCTCCTCGAAGATCGTGCTTCCCTCCGAGGACCCGCGCTACAAGGATGCCAACGGCAACTTCAGCCGGGAGAAGTTTTACTCTCTCATGTACGATAGGGCGGCGGCCGACTTGCAGACGGCGCGCTCCGAAAAGTGGGAGGCGCGCGGGAAGGTGCGCCAGCACGAGGCCACCATCTCCAAGCACGAGGCCACCATCAGCAAGCTCCAGAAGCGCGCCCGCGAGGACGCCGCAGAGAACAAGAAGCTGACCAAGTCCGTCGAGCAGATCCGTACCACCTACAACAGCACCGCCAAGGAGCTGACCGCGCTCAAGAAGACCGCCGAGGAGGCCGGCACGCAGACCAACAAGGAGCTCAAGGACACCGTCGCCGAGCTCGTCGTGTCCGAGCGCGCGGCCAAGCGCTCGCGCGCCGAGATGGAGAGCTCGGTCGGCGACCTGCGCAAGGGCCTGGCCGAGGCCACGGAGAAGGTCGCGGCGCTCGAGGCCAAGAACAAGAAGCTCAAGGCCGCGCTCGACGCCGCGACCGCCTAGCTTCGCGCCCTCCTCCCCCTCTCCACCCCACCCAAAAAAATAGACGCTGGACCGTCGGTTGCGTGGTTATAGAGTTTTTAGAAAAACCTTGTGCTTGTGCCTTACTGAAAAGTGACTCGCTAATTGAGGTGTCACGCGCGTCCCGTGTCGGAGCGGCATGCGCACGAAGAATACGCGTCCCGGAGTGAAGTGAAGCGCAACTGAGAGTGGACGGGATAGGGACGCGCGCCACCGCGCGGCCGCGCGCCGCCGCGCCTCTTAGCCATGCCGACCAAGGCGCTGCCGCCGATTGAGACGCCGCTGCAGCTGCTGCGCTTGAGCTGCCGCGGCAAGACCTTCCTCGACCACGCCGGCACCGTGGTTGAGGACCCCACGATCGACGACTACGGTTTCGAGGCGCGCCCGCAGCGTGAGGTCGCGTACGACGCGACCTGCGCCTTTGTCGATCAGAGCGGCAACTGCGGCGGCTACGGCAGCCCCGGTGGCTGCGCCAGCAGCGACGAGGGTGGCGGCAGCGGCAGCGAGTGGTCGTGGGAGGAGCGCGAGTATCGGCCCACGTACTCGGACACCAAGCACTCGACGGCGACCAACAAGCGGCACGCGCCGAGCGCCACGCGCGCGGGCGCGGAGGTGCAGGCACCGGCCGTCGTCGCGCGCGGATCGCCGCCGAGCAACTTTTCGTGCGCGTGCTGCGGCAAGGGGAGTGGCCACACGCTGCAGCTGCCGTGGAACGTCTTCCAGACGGCGTACCGGCGCCACGGCGAGGCGCACGCGATCGGCTGCCTCGTCGCCATGGGGACGATGCTCGAGCGCAAGCAGACGGCCGAGGTCCTGAAGCGCGTCACCGTCTGCAAGGAGGTCAAGTGCATGATCGCGATGGACATGCGCGACGCAAACGACCACGCGCAGTGGCTCGAGACGGTGAAGCAGCGGCCGCAGGCGGAGCTCGGCACGCCGCGCAAGGGGCAGTCGGTCGCCTTCCGCAAGAACATCGAGCTGCTGCGGTGCCTGTTCGACCAGACCAACCCGGTGCTGTCGGCCGCCCAGGTGACGGCGCTCTTCGAGTACGTGGTGCTCAACTCGCAGCAGGTGCAGGAGAACGAGAAGCGCTTCATCGCGACGGCCATGGCCATCGTCGAGAACCCCGTGCACTTCCCGTTTGTCTTTCCGCAGCCGCAGCTGCTCGTCGACCGCATCGCGCGCCTGCCGCGCAACTACGCGCTCAACGTGGTGCTGCCGCACATCCTCGACACCGAGCTCGACCGCTTCCGCTGGAATGCCAAGTTCAAGCGTGTGCTCGAGACGGCGGCGCCCAAGGCGTCGGACGCCATCTTTGCCGCCATGTGCGACATCAACTCCGAGGCCAACGGCCGCGAGCGCGAGGACGGACGGCTCGTGCACCGGCTCACGCAGGAGGCGAGCGACGCGTGCCGCGCCGTCTTCACGACTGATGGCTTCCAGGACGCGCTCGCCCTGGCGGTCAAGGCCTCGCCAAAGTACACGCTGAACTACGCGGGCGGCAGCCTCGCGATGAACAGCGTGGGCGGCAGGCACGGCCTCGGCAAGGGCGCGCCGCGCTACCAGCAGTACGAGCTGCTGCGCATCCTCGCGGGAAGCGAGCACAAGGGCGTGGCCGTGGGCAGGGGTGCCGCGTCCGCGCCCACGTGCGGCTCGCGCCAGGCCGACAGCGGCGTGCACACGCACGAGCGCTACGTCGCCGTCTTTCTCGCCGAGGGCCTCTGCCACGACGAGGCGGTCGACCGTGCCGCCATCTTTGTGGAGCACCACAAGGCCGGCAACCTCGTGGGCAAGGAGAAGCTGGGCAAGGGGCAAGAGAGGGCCAAGGCGTGCCACGCGCTGCGCCCGCTCAGCAAGCCGGTCGCCTTCAAGTACAGCGCGCGGTCCGCGCCCACGCACCTGGCGCAGCTGCGGCTTGGCGGCGCGCTCACGGAGCTCACGCCGCTCACGCCGCTGCGCAAGAAGCCGCGCTTTTGAGCCAGGGGTAAAGGGGGGGGAAGGGGTAGGGCAGGGGTGGGCGGGAGTGGAAGTGGTAAGGGTTTCTAAAAAACCGTCAACTTCTGCAACGCCGTAAGGTGACAGCGCGCGCGCCGTCCGACCGGTCCGCATGTCCGCCACCGGTGCGGTGGGGTACACCCCCCTTGGCGAGCCCGCCCAAATCGTGGCTCGCACGCCGTCCGATGCGGCCGCCGCTGTGCTCGTTTCGCTTCCGGTCATCGAATGCCTGACGCCCGAACAGGCGGCCCTTGCGTGGATCGACCACCTTCGAAAGGGTGGGGCTCCACCGGAAGGCCACGCCTTGGCCGACCTGTTGCACGCGTTGGTCGCCTCGCGCGTGCCGCGCCCGCCGGCATCCATGGCCTCCCCTGCTGGCCCTCCGGGCGTCCACCTGGTCCTCGTCGACACCGGCTCCAAGTTTCCGCACATGCGCGACACGCAGAATGGGCAGCTTTCGGACGCCGAGGCCATTTGGACGCAGTGCAAGACCAAGATGACGCACATTTGCGTGCGGTTGGTCGACGAACAGGAAGCGCCGGTCCAGGGCACCAGCGTGCAACCAGAAGGGCTCAGGCTGCGCCTGACGTTGCACAAGGTGTCGGACTTTGAGGAGGAGATGGACGACGACGACAATCCGCGTCCAAACGAGGGCCTGTTCCGCGGGCGTGCCAGCGGGGCGTTCGAGCCCGAGGTGATGCTTACGGAGGGTCGGCACGAGTTCCGGTTCCAAGTGCTGCTGCTCTCCTCGGACATTGGCGGCGCGCGCATGTTCGTCAAGGTCGCGCCCGTCGACTCGCTACTGGCGAGCAACCCAAACCTCGTCGTCCGCTCGCGCTCCTTCCTCAGCCGGGCGCGCATGCCCGACGAGCAGCGCGACCCAAACCGTGCCAAGCGCAGCCGCGCCGCTGCAGACCTGCTGAGCATGGCCATGGACTTGGCCGAAGCTGTTGAGGCGACCGACGCCCAAGAGGAAAGCACCGAAGCGGGCGCGCCCGCTGCGTCGCCGTAGATGATGCACCTGAGACCTTTGAGATGGACATGCGTGGTAGTCGAGTGAAGTTGTGTAAGGTTTCTAAAAACGGTTCACTTCTGCACCTCTGTAAGGTGACAAGGCGAGCACCCACCGACCGAGCCACCATGTCCGCCACCGACGCGATGCAGTACACCCCCTCTGCCGAGCCCGCCCAAAACGAGGCTCTTACGCTGCCCAAAGCGGGCGGCGCCAAGCCCTTCAAGTCCATCTTCACCCCGGAGCAGCAGGCCGCCAACCAGGCGCGGCTGGACCTCCAGGTCGCCGCCATGAAGTCCAAGGACTGCTTCAACGCGATGGCGGTCACCATGGGTGACAAGCAGGTGGCGATGCTAAAGAAGATCCGCTTCGAGAACAAGTACAAGGACGTGCCCAAGGAGCAGAAGGAGGCGCTCTACCTGCAGGACATCGTCGAGGAGTTCAAGTTCGAGGCCCAGGACACCGCGCGCCTACACCAGGTGCGGACGGCCGCCGCCGCGCGCCAGTTCGAGGCGCTCCAGGCCCTGCCCAAGTTTGGCGTGGGCACCTACACCAACACAAAGGAGACCGACCCCATACTGGCCGAGAAGGCGATTCGGAGCTGGGCCTACCTGCTCGAGGGCCGCGACGGCGAGCAGGCGCTCTGCGAGGCGCGCAAGGAGCTCGACGGGATCCTCGAGAGCGCCAAGTGCCTGCCGCCGCTTCCCCCGCGCCAGGGCGCGCGCCTGTGCCTGGGCATCTCGCAGGAGGACGAGCAGCTCGTGCTCCAGCTCGACTACCGCCTTAGCAAGCCGCAGAAGCTCCAGGCGTACGACGACGCGCGGAACCGGGGCGCCAAGTTTGCCGAGTGCAGCGCCGACAACCCGCAGCTGGCGCGCTACATGCTCGACGCGTGGTTTGAGCTCCTCATGTGCGCGGCGGATGAGCCCGCCCGCCAGGTGCTGCGCGACGCGATCCATCACCGCCTCACGGGCAACCCGCCGGAGCCGAGCACGCCGCCCGTGGTCAGCCGCCAGCCCGGGTTCATCGGCACGCCGGAGCAGCCGCTGCCGCCGGCGGCGCCCGTGCCCGCGCCCGCGCCCGCGGAGGAGACGCCGCCGCCGCTGGAGCTGCCGCCGATGACGCGCACGTATGACGAGCCGCAGACGGAGTGGGCCTTCCAGGAGGAGCAGGAGCCGCCCATGATCATGGACCCACTTGCGGCAAAGACCCACCCCATGCCCGTCGAGAAGGAGTTTGCCAACCTTACGGAGGAGCAGGACGCCGCGGCCGTGGCGCCCGCGCCGGCGCCCTCGCCGGAGCCGGTGCCGGCCGAGCAGACGCCCGACGCCAAGTCCGCGCCCGAGGCGCCGCCCGCGGTGCAGCACCCGGCGCTCACCGTCAACGTGGAGGCGGCCACCGATGGCAACCACGCCGCCGTCACCGCCTCCAAGAACCTCGAGGCAGCGCTCAACGCCGTTGAGGAGAAGCCCCGCGAGTGGGACCTGTCGATCACATACATCCGCTGCCCTCCGGGCCACCACTTCATCGACGACGAGGGCCACATCGCGCCCAACGAGAAGAAGCGCCCCGTCGCGCCCACCCACGTCGACCACGAGCTCAACGAGGAGGCGGGCACCACCTGCCCGCCGGGACCGCCGGCCAAGGTGCAGCGCACCATCCAGACGCGCGCGCTCAGGACCAAGCTCAGCGACTACTGAGCGCGCGAGCGAGCGAGCGAGCACCACCCCTACCCCACCCCAAAAAAAGACCGCCATGAGAGCCTGAACGCGTGTCGTAGCCGTAGAGGAGTTCTTTGTGAATAATACATATGCGTTTCCGATTTGCCCCCTAAGGGAGAATGGGTGGGGCCACCATGGTGGCGGCCGAGGCGCCCCAGCGACGGTACGTGCTGCGCTTTGGTGCTTCCAAGCTTGAGTCCAACCTGGAGGGGGTGTTTCTGACCCGGGGCGGCACGCTGGGCGGCGCGGCGGCGCGCGGGGAGACCGACTTCGCGCTGAGCTACTCCGATCGCTCGACTCCGCGGCTGCTCACCGAGCGGCACGACGTCGTGGAGGTGCCGCTCTCCGAGAAGCTCGTGCAGACCTCGGAAGCGCTCTTTGCGCAGGAGACGGGCGGCGCACAGCTCGAGGTGAACGGTGGCACCCCCGTGCTGCTGCTCTCCGACCGCACGCAGCTGCTCGTCACGAGCCTGCGCACGGGCGCCTCGATCAACGGCACCCTCGTGCACTCTATGGCCGGCACGGCGGCGGTGCCGATGCACTCGCTCTTTGCGACCATCGACTCGGCCAAGCTCGTCAAGGGCGACAGCGGGCGCAACAAACTTGGTCACACGGCGGGCACGCCCGCGCCACCCTTTGCGCAAATCCCCATCAAGTACCCCAACTGGGAGGAGATCAACGCCACCATCGGCGTCAACGCCCCCGTTGTCCTCATGGTGGACGAGCACGGTGTCGAAACGCCCGTGAACGTCGCCTTCTTCACTCCCGGCAACCTCGCCGCGCGCCTCAAGGCGGTCGAGCCCGTGCTCAAGTCGATCTACGACGTCGCGTGGAAGAAGACCGAGACGGTGCCCTTCACGCCTGTGGCGGCGCTCACCAAGTCGATCACGCGCAAGGCCTACGGCTTCAACGGATCCAACTACAGCCTTGCCTGCGAGGTCAACGACACGCCTGTCAGCGCCCCCGCCCCGACGCTCGAGGCGGTAATGGGCGCGGCGCTCGAGTTCGAGTGCCAGGGCGCACACAGTCACCAGCAGCTGCTCGCCGACCTGTCGACGCCGTCGTTTGAACACACGGTCACGCACGCCCGGCGCATTGCAAACTCGCTCAGCGCCTTCGCGGCGTTCACGATGCCCTACCGCGTGGACGGCACACCCGTGATCACGCCCGAGGGCGTCACGATGGTGCAGGCGGAGAGCTGGCCCACCGAGCCGACGCGCGTCTTCGGCGCGACCGCCGACGACTGCGACGGCTCGGGCGCGTGCCAGATCTCGGTCGTGCGCTACGCCACGGAGCTGGCCGCCGATCCGAGCGTCGACATGTCGCAGTTCCCCAACCTGCGCGCGGTCGCCAACTCGCTCGGCGCGCACTACGTGTACGGCACCGCGGTGCTGGCGGCGAACGCGGGGCACGCGGCGGCCGCCAACGAGGAGGCGACAACGATGGCGGGGCACGCGATCATGCTCGCCATCCCCAAGACGAGCATCCTCGCGGCGCTCGAGCGCGGCGCGGCCTCGACGATTGCGGGCGAGCCCGTGGTCGAGCCCGCGTACACGCACGCGGTCACTGCGGCGCGGTTCAACGCGCTGTACCCGCGGTCGCTCGTGTCGCAGATGCCCGAGGACGAGCAAAAGTGCTTCGCGACGCACCAGAGCATGGTGACGACCAAGGTGAGCCACCCCGTCCTGTCGCTGCAACCGCTCGCGGGAGAGGGCACCACGTTTGCCAAGTCGACGCTGTACACGCACGACCCGGCCGAGCGCGCCATCCTCAAGGAGTTCTTCATCCGCGACAAGGAGATTTCGGAGTCGATGTCGCCCAACATCACGCGGACGGCCAAGTCGCTCGACGTGGGCGCCAATGGCGCGCACTCCTTCTACTACGGCTTCGTGGAGCTGGGCCTCTCGCTCCAATCGCCGCTCTTCACCGACGCTGCACTGCGCAAGCTGGGCCACGCGACGCCGCACCTGCGCTTTGCCAAGATGGCGGACACGGACGCGATCTCGGAGGCGGGGGCGTCGCCCAAGGACCTCGCGACGCACGCGTACCGCGCTGTGCCGCTCTGGACGGCCTCCACGCCCGAGGCCGTGCTCATCGACGAGGCGCACGCCGAGAGCATGGCCAACACCATGCCCATGCGCGGCACGCCCATGTCCCTCTCGGAAACGGAGCTCGCGGATCTGGGCGCCAGCCTCGAGAGCCTGAGGGACCTCAACGCCTTCTTGCATGCGCCCGACAAGGAGGAGGTCGAGCTGCACGAGACGGCGCACGTGATCAGCTTTGCGGCGCTGCTGCACAACCAGAAGGCCGTACAGAGCTTCTGCGACCTCGTTAAGGCGAACAAGAACACGCGCGGCGAGATCTACGGCTTGGACCAGCCCGTGGTCGGGCTCGCTACGGCGGCGTCCGACCCAACGCGCCAGCTCGGGCGGTTTGTGACGGCGGAGCTGATGGTGGGGCTTTAGACGAACGCGTTCCCGGGCGTAAAACGCTGCGTTTTGAATGCTTTTTAAAAAAACCTTGGACATGTGCTCCCCTTATCCACGAGCGGCGCGGGTCGTGCCATGACGCAGATTTCCGAACTGCCGGCGGCTGCCCAAAGGGTGGTCTACGGGGCCATGAGCCGCGCCATCATCGAAAACCTGTACGGCACGGCGCCGTTTATGAGCGCCGATCGTTCCTTTGCCGAAAACGTGTACAACCAGTGGGTGGGCAGCGACCAGCTGCTCAAAAACGTGCCCGACACCGAGTTGGACTACTGGCACGTGATCGGGGGAGTGCTGCAATCCATTTACGACATGCACGAGCGCCACGTCGCTCTCTTTGAGCAGGCGGGGGAGGCGATGGCCCCGATTCTCGAGGCACAGCAAGAAATTCACATGCAGATGGCAGTCCTTGGATCCCAGGTGCCCTCGACGCACTTCTTCTCAAAGCCGGATCTGCCAAGCGCGTACAAGGCGCACATCGTGTCCATCCTGCGGAAGGTGCCAGAGATCGCCGAGCTGGAGCTCCTTCACGACGATGAAGATGAGGAGGCGTCGGACAGCGATGAAGACGAGAGCGACGAGAGCGAGCAGCCAGGCGGCAGCGACGACAGCGACGACGGGGAGGATGAGGAGGAGGAAGCCGAGGATCAGGACGGGGACGAGGAGGGCGAGGAGGAGGAGGAGGACGACGACGACGACGATGACAGCGACAGCGAGGATAGCGACTCGGAGGCTGTTGAGCAGCCCAAGAAGGCGCCCGCTCCCCGCTCCAAGTTTGTGCTCGACGAGGCCGGTGAGGGGCGCGCCAAGGGCGAGGAGGAGGAGGAGGAGGAGGAGGAGGAGGACGAGGAGGAGGAGGAGGAGGAGGAGGAGGAGGA
>Ga0115013_10000559_pt1 | contig 22379 bp, 17 predicted proteins | sample SouAtlMetagenome_2_FD_88686 | JGI IMG/M metagenome (GOLD analysis project Ga0115013, IMG submission 88686) | Marine eukaryotic phytoplankton communities from Atlantic Ocean - South Atlantic ANT15 Metagenome | ecosystem: Environmental > Aquatic > Marine > Oceanic | place: South Atlantic Ocean...
AATATATCAAACTAGTGTTTAAAATTTCCGCCGTTTTGAGGAAAATTCCTCAAAACGGCGGAAATTTTTAGCACTAGAAGAAAATGTATGCCAAAATTTGCATCCGACGACAAAAATTAAAACGTTAAAAAAAGAATATTCATCTAGTGTTAAAAATTTCCGCCGTTTTGAGGAATTTTCCTTAAAACGGCGGAAATTTTTAACACTAGTCAAGAGAAAACAGAGAGCGACAGACGAAAATCTCAGCGGGGCGAATCAACGATGACAAGACAATCAGTTCCTTATAACTCTTTTTCAATCTAATTGACGAAATAGTAATATCCTTTGACAATAAGCTTACGGAAAGAAAGATCTTGACGAGACGATCATGATGATAGAATAGTTTACATATTAATTACTGTCTTACCATCTTTGCGGAAGAGGAATATACCACCAATTTGTCATAGCGGTTGTTGTTGCCGGTGTTGTTTTTGCTGAGAATGATTTTCAGGTATCCTCATGCATATTTGCTAAACATACTGTATTCTGGTATATTCTTCCTAAGTACTGGTATCTAAAGTAGAATTTCAGTATGTATGTGTAGAAAAGAAGAATTGGCGTGCGGCATAGAATACAGTGGTATGTAAATATAGAGGGAATAATATTCAAAACACGTGGTCATTCATAAATATTGAAGGAATCATGTTCAAAACACGTGTTCATTTCATGAATCGTGTATAACTGACAAAAATACACGGTAAGGACACAAATCAAAAGCACATCAGTAAAAAATGTCTGACAACCCATAATTCAAATACGTACATTTCGGACAATCATAAGGGGGACCCTCCATCTGTCTTGTTTAATCAAAGGTAGCTTAATGTTGCGCCATGTTATTCTCCTCATAACCATTCTTTCCGCTGACGCAAAATATATTTTATAATTTCTGGACTGAGACCTGTCTGAATGTAATCAACCACAAAATCAAGCTTAGTCCTGTGGTCCACTTTAACATTTGTATTGATCTCATATTCAGAAATCTTTTTATTCATTGCTGCTAAATGATGACTTGTTTTCTTCTTCGCAGTTTTTGCAGCCTCAAAATAAGCATTCTCGTCGTAAAACCATTCGTTCAATCGTAGATACCTATATGTTTCTGAATTCATTGCTTCCTTTACTTGATTTCTCTGAAAGGACCCTTCTGTTAAGTCATTTCCGTTCTGTTTGTATAACATATAACATATTAGAAAAGTTCTTATGTTGATTGCGACTGGTCCACTCATTGGATAATTTTTTTGGAAGAAAGTATCACGCTTCGTATCTTTTTTTTTCACACAAAGTACAGATTGGTTCTCACCCGTAGTGCAACAATGCATAGCTCTGAAGTAGTAAAAAAATATGTTCATTCAGTATATATTTTGTATGTAATCAATGAAAAAAAAATGATCATATGTCACATTTACCTTGATACATCATTTACCTTTGAATTTTTCTTTACCCGATTAAACGTATCCTGATTTTGATGATGGTTTGTTGTCTTTTTTTCCCCTTCACATCCCGACCAAAAAAAATTAATCTTATCCAATTTTCTTTTGCGGTATGGAGGTAACTGATTATTTCTTTGACACTTGTGTTGTTCGTCTACCCAGGATGCCAATGAACCTACCTCAACATTATCAGTAGTACGACGAATGTCGCAATGTCCATTTTTATTGAAGTATTTTGTTAGCTTATTGTATTTTGTATTCCAAACCCTATCGTATATTTGTATCCGAGACTTCATAGCAGGCTCCTGATCGGTGTCTAGTGGACTAATAGAAAGATTTGAATGTCGAATAATTAAAGTATGCAGAAATGATTAGGGTCAGTTGTATACAAAATAATAAATCATAAATATAGTTTACATACCTCTTGGACATATGTCTGAGTTCAGTAATTTTCTTCACAATACATGGACTTATTTTGTGAGTGCAGAACAAAATTAGTTGCTTCAAAGTTATATTCGGACCATGAATTTCATTGAGTTCACGTTGTTCAACTTGAAACTTGAAATTTTTTGCATATTTTAAAAGAGCTTCCCTTTGATACAAATCTGAAACATAATCTTTACCATTTCTCACCAATGCATATATTTCCTTTTGAGAATTATTATCAAGCCAATTCCTGAACCCTAACTCCCCTGTCTCATGTAGTAGTGATTCGGCGTTTTTCGTTGTATAATTTACACTATCAAGAGAGTTAAATTTTTGGTACATCAGCATGTGAAACAAATATGTTCGTAAATTGATCTTTAAATCAACTACGTCTGATTCTACTTTTACAGAGGGAATACTTTGGAAGAATCTCTGGGTAGAAGAATCTTGTCTTCTAGGTACAATTGAACGCTTCAAGTTATATTGAGAAACGGTTTCATCTGGATCTGGATCAATCAAAACACATATATACTTTCCCGAATGATATTTCATTTGCCATGGTAAAGTCTTCCATACAATTGGTAGTTTATTTTCCTCACGTGCTATACCAGACATGAGAACAGTAGTCAAGTTTGAATCATACTGATAAAAAACACTTCCTTCCGTTATATGGTCTGAAATTGCTCCATTGATGTTCTCAGTATTAGCTTCAGCAATTTTGGATAAATGTTTGGTACACAGTTCATAAAACTGCATGGAGGGAGAATTTGTCCAGCCAGAAGCATTTTCCAACACTCCTGGTTGGAAACAGTTTCTTATCAGATCATTTGTTTCTGTTATATTTTCAAAAAATCCAGATGATTGATATTTCTCAATGATACCATTCATATCTGTCCTCCTGTCAAGGAAAGCAATCATATCTTCTTCATTTTTAGGAAAATCTTTTAGACTGACGCTTCTATGCTTTTTTTTATAAGCTTTAGTCGTTACTCTTTGCCACCATTCAACATAATATAATGACCATTGAAGTTTAGCCATTTCTTCAAGAAGGGAATTGACATCATTTGTTGTCATGTTACAAATATTTGAGTAGTTGACTCTGGAAAAAATACCATGACATTCGCTACTGGATTCTAGTGAAATAAAGAGTTCAAAAAATAATTAATATCATATCAGAAAAGATCCCTTACAGAATTAATAACAAATCGATTACATACCTTCTGGTTTCAAATATTTATGTAGGAGGGAGTTTAAGGCAATTTTATGTTGTAGGAAGGTAACTGGTACGTCAGTTAACTCCGCATATTTCTTCAATCTCTTTGTTGAAGTCGGTATTATACAGGTGGGAATCTGCATGTCTCGAAAGTTATAGATACCTGATTCTAAAATTATTGCTTGATTATCCTGATACAGAGGTAGATATGATGGGTTGAGCCCAAACCGAAGGGACGTTATTTCTTTGTCCCCTTCAGATAAGGCCAAGTTAATAGGATCTTTTGGATCATCCGTTATACCATAATATCCCTGCTCAATTATTCGCTCTCTTAAATTCCTGATTATTGTGCCTTCACGGTTCATACTTCCAAAATTTAACGATAATAACTCTGCATACATTAAGATTGCTGTTTTGCATACAGCTGATAACATGCATGTCTTACGACATAAAGGTTGTTCTTTTTCCACATCAGGTAGTATCGATTGAACAACACTGGTTGCTTTTTTAACCTGATTCTCAAAAAAAATACCAAGCTCTTTCCTTGGAAAAATTTTGACATCAGCATTTAGAAAAGATTCATCAATAAATACCTCTTTCTTTATATTGTCCAATTTGCAAAACCCTTCCCATCTTATTGTTGTTTGTGTTCCTTGTAATTTGGCTGCACTATCATTTACCAACGATAGATGATTACTCACATTCCGGATAAGTTCAACTAATTGAGATGATAAGGGCTTTTCTTCGTTTTCAAGAATGTACATAATGATAGGACAGAGTACGTCCATGTCATATACTCCCTTTTCTGTTTCTTTACGTTCAAAATTTTTAGATTCTGGGCAATACATTTGCTGTCCACAAAGACCAGAATCAGGTCTATGCTTCAGAGTTATGAATTTATAATTATTACTCGATAGTGACTCATCGTCGTCATTTTTAGTCCCAATCCTTTGTGTTTTTGAACCACCTGTGTGCAAATTCCCCAAGTTGTACAGAAAGAAAATATTATAACAGTTACTACGAGAGTTTTTACCCCATGATAGGTAGTCTTCTATGTCAACCTTTCTCCTGTAATTGTCAACATGATTAATCAACGGTCCAGCATTCTCTAAAGAACCGTTTTGGTCTAATACAGCCAGAGCAAGATTCTCCTCCTCTGTGAATACAGGTATGCTCTCCATCAAATGCTTCTCCATTGTTTCTTTGATCATCTCAGATCCTTCTTTTAAACAAATCAGCATAGATTTCGTTTCATCATTGTTTCTAATTTGTACCCCAATATCATAATAAACATGAACATTATTGTCCACACTACCGTCTTTGAAAATTGAGCATAGTTTTTCAGAAAGATATTTTTTTGAACAATTCTGAAATTCTTCATAGGCTTTAACGTTACGAGGCATTTGATATTCAGTCTCGTAAATATTTTTCTCCTCAGAAGCAGTTAAAGTGAAGGTGATGGAGTTACAAATATCTAGAGCTTGTTCCTGCAAATATTTCAATTTTTCCTCTTCGTTATTGCCTATATATACTTATTCTTATGATCAATCGGCAACAAATCTTGTAATGTGTAATTGTTGTATCTTCCATAACCCAATGATATCAACGCAACCTGGAATAGATGAAAGAAATATTTCATTCTGCAACATGGATTACTCTTCCACCTTTGTCTTTTACGATCTGATAGGATACAGAATTCAGGCAACCCATCGCTTATTTTTTTGATATCCCTTTGCACATCATCCCTTTTTAGGAGTAGAAATCCTCCATTACTAGTGTCATTGTTCTCTGATAGATATTCCAAGTCATTCCCACTTAGTTTTGCATAATTTAATGCTGCTGTAATCACAATAGAATTTATATTTGTGAAGAAAGGGACTTTACCAACAGTACAGGGATTTAGCCAAAACATGTGTAAGCACATGTAGGTGTTGTTCACTAGCAATTTTCCCAGGCAGATATTCGGGAAAGATGACAATGGAACACATGCAGTTGCCTTTCCGTTTTTCGTCAAAGGTAATTTATCAGAAGACGTTACTCTTAGTCTGTGACTAAATGCAGAATATTTCCTGTTTACACAAGATGCGATTACGACTTTTGATTCCGGTTCTAGTGAATCTAGGAGCTTAAAAACATCATCGGAAGACAGAATTATGCTATCAATGTCCATTTTCATCTCAAGAGAACCCAACATCTCTAGCAACTTTCTTTGACAGTTTGATGGAATTCCATATTTATCTGGTAGGCAACGATTTGTATCTAAATTCATGTTATTCTGTTGTTGGTTCGGTAGATTTAATAGTGCATCAGGTAAAAATGGTGATATGTGGTTGCTATCTGTTTCTGTGTTATTTTGGTATTGATTCTGTGGATTTTGATGTTCACCAGATAATGTACAATCTGTCGTTATATTTGTTTCAGTTTGGGAGAGAAATGATGCAATTGGTTTTTCGCCAGACAACACCCCAATATTATCTGTAGTGATATTTTGATCAGAGGCATTTCTTGATAACTCATCCCAGTTAGGAGAAATATTACATGATATATTAGAAGTACAGCATGAATCATTGGATGTATTGTATTCGGAAAATGCTTCATCATTGTTTTGGTAGACTTTGGTGTTTTGTTGAAAAGTTGGAACTTTGGATTCATCAAGATTTGATATCAAATTCGCTCTTGTATTTTCTTCACAATCACCTCCTGAAGCAGTTGTAACAAATCCTTCGGTGCAACTATTATTTTGATTATGGACACGTCTTGATTTACGTGATGGTTCCATTATGGATTTTAGGTCATTTGTTGCATCTTTTTGAGTTTGATTTGTGATTGTTCCTTTCTTGTTTTCTATACCATTCTCTTGATTGTGAGTTTGATAAGTAGTTGACGAAGAAGTCTTAATATTGAATTTACCTCCATATGTTCCAATATGTGCAAAACTATTGGCTTTCTCAATTCCTTGATACATTTGTATATCTGTCATCAACCCAAGATGATGAAGGAACTTACAGTTCCGTACTCTGTTTTGAGCGACTTTTTTAAGGTAGACATTATCTTGGTTTTGCCCCCGTATTAAGGTTTCTTCACACGGAATATGGACAATATTGTCATCAGCATTTGTGCCATAGTAAGTATTATCTTCATGAGATTTACCAGAAAATTCGCTTTGATTCGATTCTGGTATTTGGATATGATCAGTTGCTGTATTTTTACTATGATCACCTCTTTGAGTGTTAGCATCTGCACTTGGAACAGGAGCAGGGGGTGAAACAATTTCCACCTTCTTTGCTAATGTAATCGGTGGCACAGTTCCACTTTTTCCCTTTCCCTTACCATCGTCGCCTAATAAACATAATGCAGATGATTTGATTACGCTTGACGTAGGTGAAATGTCTTCTATACTAGTTTGTCTTGTCTCATCCTTACCATCAACACTCCTTCCAATGTATGACAGTGGGCTTGCACCTGACATACGCAAAACGTCTTCATCACTAGATTGTCTGGTTTCATCACTACCATCTTCATTCATCCCTACAAATGACGGTGGCACATCCTTCAAACAAGATGTGATAGTAGAAAGACTAAAAGAACCACTAGTTTTCAAACTTGTTGATTCAAGTGGAACATTGTTCAAACAAGAAGTTCTCAAACTGACATGGCTTGAATTATATGATGATATTGATTTGTTCTTTAACCCATGGTCGGTGTTATTTGGTCCTTTTTTTGGCTTTGAAAATGAAAATCGTAACAGTGCAGAGGTAGAAGGTAAGCATCAATGTGATCAAATGGCGTGCCAATTACTGCCCGTGAGAAGTTGGGGTGATATATTCATGATATAATATTATATATGAAGAGAGATCAACAAAGATTGTTCGAGAGTTAGATTAGAACTGCCATATGATCATGATCTGATTTCCATGAATATAAAATTTGTAAAATTTTGCACAGAAATAAAAACAAATAGTATGCCTTTATATTTGTACTAATCTCACAAAGTCTATATTCGTGCTCTCTTCTTGTATGGATATTCAAGATCTCTTATAAGGGTTGCCCAATTAGAACATACGGCTATGCAATAGATTCAAATCAGTACCATTTTGAAAACAAAATAATTACCTTTATCATCATCATAACATAATTGAGGCATATTCAAACTTACATAATTTTGATCAGTTTTGATTCTTTCCTTTGCCTCTGTCTCTCTCGATAATTCAGATGATTGGCGTAGGTTTACTTCATCTTTCATTGTAATAACTTTGACACTCCCACTAGGTAGTACAGCAGCATCTTTATTGTCATGTCTCCTTGTACCAAATTGATCCATTGCACTATTTTTATCAAGATCATATCTTGAAGTCTTGGCATCTAATCTTGGAACAGGCGCAGGCGGTGAAACAAATTCCTCGTTGTTTTGTAATGTCACTCGGGGTACGGTTCTATTATTTTCCATTCCCTTACGATCATCTCCTACACAAAATAATGCATACGATTCGCTTGCACCTAACATACGCAATACTTCTTCATCTCTAGTTTGTCTGGTTTCATCCTTCCCATCGTCATTCATTACAAAGCATGTCGTTGTTACATTGTTCATATAAGACATGATTGTTGAAAGACTAAGGGTACCACTAGTTTCCAAACCAGTTGATGCTGACACATTGTCAACAGTTTCAAACAACGTCGGGTCTTCTGTCATCACACTAACACTAGAATCAATGTTATCATTATTCTCTATAATGATTTCGGTTCCTAACATATTTCTGCTAGCTATGTGACAAAATCAAAAAATTTTCAGAATATAGGTGAGAAAAATTATGACATTTCAACGTTTTTTCTTCACATCTTTTCTTCTGTATGTAGATTAATGTACATGGACTTGCATATACATGAATATTTCAATTTTGCGTATGTACGTAAAGATACATCGTACTCAAAAACAGCGCGCTCTAGAAAATAAAAATTGCACAACTGTAAGAAGACTAGTTTTGACAATGCCAAAAGTTTTTTTTACCAGAATCTTTGAAGCTAATCAGAAATAATCATTACGGCTCCAGTTTGAAACGAAAAAATAGATTTATTTCATGGAAGGAAAGCAAATATGGTGCAGTATGAGTATAGATATAGAAAAGTATTTAACAAAATGACAAGCGCAAATTCATAACAATCAAACATCGTTGCATTCGACTTTAGCAATCTACAAAGAACGGGCCATCACAAGAAAGTTGTACTACAGAGGAGTAAATTTCTATATAATGACCGCTTTTTATAGACAACAATAAAACCAATTTATACATGACTTGTCGAGATAGAATTACATAAACATTTACTCTTTCCAAGGTAAAAATACTGATTGATTCTTACCATTGGTTATTTCTAGGAATAAATTAAGCGTACTGTACTACAAAAAGTTAACCTGTGTATTGATATGAAAAAAATTACTGAACCATAAGTTTTTCATGTCTCAAGAAAATGAAATGGATTTAACATGGGAAACAAATCGAATGAGTTCTGCACATACCATGGAACATAAACTTAATGTTAATCAATGTACTACAGAGTAATATAGTTGACACATATTTAATACTTATTTGTGGTTTACAATCTGTTTGATTTTAGAATTGTTATTGCAAAAAAAAAGGTTAGATGACAAAAATATTTTGAACTAAATGCATATGTATCCAAATTTTGGACTTACCAGTATTTGTTAATTTATGAGAATCCTATAAAAAAGCGGTAATTTTTTCCCCGAGTTAGGGATGTGGTTTTGAAATCTATTACGATAATTTATTACACGATAGAAAATAGAATAACAAGAAAAAGGATAAGTTCTGTGTCACAATAGTTAAAGTTTTAGGCATATAAATTCAAATTTTCACCTACCAAAATATTCGATCTTTGATTAATGGAAGGTCGGTTGTTTTTCCAATTACTACCATAATTTATCATAATCTTGCTCGGAAATTAAACTAGTATTGCCGTAATTATCCAATAATGAAAATTGTGAGTCTCCGTTCTCTTCCATGGAGTGATCATTATTCCTTGTGGTACAATTACAAGATATTGCCTGATCTGGTAAGTGTGGTCACAGGGTTTATGATGGAATAAGATAATATTCCACATAGAAGAAAAAAGATATTGTGCAAAAGTAAATTTCACATCATAACTTACGTTCAGTTTTATATTGACTGTCGCCTTCACACGCACAGTAATTGAGAAATTCGCGTACCGTGCTAATGTAAAGATCATCGTATTTTGTTGTATTTGAACTCATTTTCCTTCTTATATCAACAATCGCTGATAAGACAGTGTAGCATCCCAATGAAAGTAGGAATTTTCGCCCGACAGGATTTAATTCGCCATTCTTCAAAAAGCTATCTTCACCTGCAACAAAATCACGATTGAAGTGGCGAAAGGGATTTCCATCATTATTCCTATATATTGTCTCAAATTTATATTTTGCTTTTATCTTCTTATCATCAAACCGCTCCCTCAATCCAATCAGGTGACAATTGCAAAGAACTTTATTTACAAATTTTGCAAGTCTTAACATGTGGTTACGGTCATTCTCTTCACATTGGATCATACGTATAACATTGATTCGAGGTTCATTGGGACTGTCACAAAAAGAGAAAATACAAGTTAAGGTGGCATCACATTTTTTATTACAGATTACCAGTGAATTGCAACTTTCACCATCCCAATGTATCCTCCTAAAATTGTTACACATCTTGCCTTTATCTTCGTCGAGATCATAACTATAAACGCCACCAATAACAACATTACATGGCCCTTTTCCAAGGACTTTCTTCAGTTCAGGATCAGTTACCAATAATTTCATCTTCTGCATGTAAAATTTGACCAGCTGCTCTTGTCTTCGCTCTTCTGTGAGGCCACCACTTAGGGGCTCTGAAATTCTATCCAGTAACTTTTTCAGCTCTTCCATATATGATTCATCTGGAACTGTTATGAGATGTGGACAAAGTTCATTCTAAGATTAAGTTTATGCTACGTCTTTAAAGTTTGAAAAATAATTGATCTTAAAATACCTTACCATCTACCTTTGGAAGGTTAGGGAACGATAGACTATTCATAATAAGTGAAGTAATCTTATCACAGAACCAAGTATTGTCACAAAAGCCTTTCTTGATCTTTTCAAATTGTACATTGATGAAAAGATACGCCGCACCAAAATTCTTATCCAACTTCTCCTGTTCCAATACGTCCGTAGCAGAAAGGCTGAACACGTAATCAAAAATAACCTTGTACAGAAGAATTGAGACCGACTTGTGATATTCAGTGTAGGAGTTGAAGGTTCTTAATATACCTGATGATCCTTTCGTTGGATCTTCTCCCACCATTAGTAGCAGAAGACACATAACCGAGTTCATACCACATGTAAAATCATTTTCAGAACACTGAAAAAGGAAAGATGGACTGAATTTAAGAGAATAATTAATTTCTTCTTGTTCATTACAAAGGATTTCATTCATGAATGGAATTATTCCATTATCTATCAATTTCCTATAGTATTTTGTTTCCAAGTCACACTTTGATGATTTTTTGGATATTCCTTTTTCATTTTCGTTTGGAGTGATAAAATTTTCACTGGATGAATCATCGATCAATAGGCTGTCATAAATAATAATACGTAATTTGCGCACATTATTAGATGCAGTCTCAGTTGACAAAACCATAGAGCAGATGTGATCGTTCTTTTCATTTTGAACTAAGAAACCAATAGGTATGTCTCCATCCCATTTGAAATCATTTGGGAACAGGCTGTATTTTGTATCATCTTTGCTTGATCTTGATAATCGGCCTTTCAGATGAGTTAGATTTGAGCTGACGCACAATGGGAGCAAATTTAGAGAATCTGTTTTGCTTTTGTTGTGGTGGAACACTGAACGCAGAACTATCTCATACATGTCAATCCTACTGAATTTAGCAGGATTCAGCTCAACATCCTCAAGCAACTTCTTAGTGGGAAGAGCAAAATTATTTTGGAAACTTCCCAATTGTTCTGTACATGTTTTACAACAATTATTTAAGCCAACAAACGGAGGTTCATTTACAACGTCTACACCTTGTTCTATCCTTTTGACCATCTTTGGAGAACCCATCATTACATCCAACATTTGAAGCGTAGTAAGAATCAGGAGTGGTTGAAAAATTTCAACAAGACGATCCAAATCAATGAAATCCAAATTGGTAATCCTTCTTTGGTTTTCATTCACTTTGTAACCCATGAGAAAATATCTAATTTCTGTTACATTACCAAAGACATGAAACAAAGTCAAAAGTAAGACATGGTAACAAGGAAATGTGATAGGATCGGAATACCAATCAGAACCAATTGGTCGCAGCCGGTACTGCCTATATTTTCCACGTGAATAGCTATTCTTCCCGTAATTCATACCGCCTTCATTGATGCGCGGAATGATATTTTTAACTTCTGGATCGGGGAAAAAACCTGTGGATTCCAAATTGATACCATGAACAATGTCTTGAAAGACATCTAATCGCTTCTTCTCGTCATTTGAAAAATATTCAATGACTTTATCATTTACATGAACGATGACTAGACTGTGCCGGTAAGGTATAAGAACTTTTTCTACATTCTTGTAGGTATCAACAATTGTTGCAATTATTCCTCCGATGCTTTTACCACTAACTTCATCTTCTTCTTGTAGCGGACTTAAAAAGATTTTGGGATTATGTATAAGACTTCTCTCATCAATATCCCCCGGGCCGGTATCTTTCTGTGTTGCATTAATAGCACAAAGGAAAAAATCGGCATAGACTTTATGAACACGATTAAAGTCAGAGATTCTTACTGTATCATAATAAAATGATGGATTTATTTGCAGGTAAAATAGTGGATAGGGATATAGTGTAAATCCCATACCTTCTTCTTTCTTAACAGAAAACTGCTGTTTGACAAACTCTGAATCAATTCCCTAAAGTGTAGTGTAAGTCCAATAGATATTAATTTTTTGATATGTATGAGTATCAACCTTCCAATTAATTAAGTAAAAAATAATAATGAATGGAAACACTTAAACTTACAGTTTTCGCAATCTTGTTTGCAACAGATATAACCGTCCAAACTTTTTGACGTGTCCTACGCGTTGATGTATTATTTTCATTATTGATGAAGGTATTCTCTATTACATTGCTAAAGCCAAAGTTTATATCAGCATCTATATCCGTGATGAAATCAACATCTTCGTTGAATAAGACTATCACTTTTCCAAACCTATAGTTCAAGGCTATCTGCATTACGGACTTCAGATTATTGGAGCTATCTGCAGTTTTTTTTTGAAGCAGAACATGCAATAGCCCTCAAACAACCCATCAACATTGGAAGAATTTGCAACTTTAAGCTTCTGCAAACATTGCATACATATATTATCAGCCAATTTGATTTTGGTTACATCCTTTACTACAATCAATCTAACGATCAACATCAAAAAGTTGTACCGGAATGTCAATTGGCATTTTTCATCAAAGATTTTAGAATCGTTGAAAATGTTATTTCTCTCTATAGCCGAAAATAGTGAAGAAATGTTGGTAATACCTTTCAATGCGTATTCCGTTAAAATTAGATGTACAAACATGCACACATAAAATCCACATTCACTCGATTTATGTTGTTTCAGGACTATGGAACAATGCAGAAGAAATGGTTAGAAAGTATGTTATACGATGAGAAAGCAACCATGTATTGACTTGACAGATCTTAATAGATCCAACCTCACCTTCAACTTGTGTGACTTCAGAACATTCAATAACATTACCATGACAACTGAACAGATATTTCACTTTTTCTCGTAATGAAGTAAGAAGGATCTTTTGCTTGTGATCATCATCACGTTCCGATGGCACTGAAACTGAGTCCAACAAAAATAATTTCAGTTTCTCTACCTTTCCACTGCTTCCACACTTGGAGTCGGATATTTGGGAGACATCATTCAAAATAACTAGTAAACAGAATCGGAAACTGGACAACATTACTGGCATGAGAACAACCTTTTTGTAAACCAAATTTTTCTCCCTAGCTTTCATTTTAGTTACCTCATGGTCAATGTTCTCAAAATCTACGCAATGTGTATATCCTACGTCAGAAGAATTCAGTGTGATATTTCCTGTGATCCTAGATATGGAAAGGTTTTCGCATGAGGATGAAGGAGACGAAGTCAGCAAATACATCCAGATTATTACGTAGCAAAAAATAGTAATACATTAGCTCACCATGAAATATAAAAGTCAATTATGTTGCTTGATAATGAGTGCCTTGGATAAAAAAGACGTTCTAAGTCCACAGTGAAGAGCTCTACTTTGGATGAAGAAACCTTGTGATGAAATCTCTCTTCAGAATTCATTCCAACAATTGCTTTCTGAAATAGGGATGCTTTGGCATTATCATTTTCTCTCAAAATGAAAGGTTTCAACATGTCGTCCAAGTCCATGAACACAACATTATTTCTTACGTCTCCGGGATGATAACACAGTAACGGTACTCCAACTTCATCGAAACCAGCTTCTCCTAGCCTATGGAGATTTCTTACCATAGATTTCAATTTGATTCCACAGGAATCAAACGAAAGACCCACATTATAGTTCTCATTCCTTTCAACGTTTTCTACATTGCCGTTAGAAACATTGTAAATTGAATCGGTTTTCTCCGTCACCACATTTAAATCATCATCCTTAGATACCCCTGTATCTTTGACTTGACAGGAAGATTCAATCGCCATGCATCTCTTTTTTATCGGTTTTTGCAATAAACCTAGAAAAATTTTATAGAATATAATAATTAATGATAAAAGTTTCGAATAGAATTAAAGAGAGGAATTGAATAGAGGTTTCAAAAAGAGACATACCAATCTTTCTTTTTTTCTTGCCCACGCGTCTCTTTTTTATCGGTTTTGTACATGAACCTGAAAAGATTTGATGGAATACAATAATTAATGATGAAAGTTTCACATAGAATATAGAGAGGAATTGAATAGAGGTTTCAAAAAAGAGACATACCATTCTTTCCTTTTCTCTTGCCTTCTAATTCATTATTGTGGATGCTCTTAAGTGGAGTGACCACTCTCCTGCCTTCTCCTTGATTGTTCTGCTTCATCATACTTTGCGTTCTACCTATACATTTTCTTGAGGATTTCCTCGAAATTACTATGTTTTCCCCCTCGTTCGTTTTTAGACAAGATTCTTCAAATATTTGATCAAGAAGTTGTAAAACCAATGTCATACATTAATAAAAAATTAAGTAGAAAAGATATGATGTTCTTCCTCAAGATTGAAACCAGTCTTACCATCACAATTCTCATACAAAACTGCCAATTTTTGGATTAGGTTTTTCATGTCTTTACGTAACAATGTAATGTCATTTTGGTGAAATTTGAATGCGGCATTATTCGTTATGACCTCTGTCAGACCTCTCGGACTTATACAACATGGGTCTTCACTTCCGGAAAGCGTTTCAAAACAAAAGTTGGTGTGCCTTATACACATTATGCTGTATGCATAATGACAAACATAAACACCACAGTCAAAACCATTTGCTTGGCATGGAACTATTAGGAGAGAATAATTCAAGAATAAGATTAAATATATATATACGATTGTTGTACATTTGAATCTAAAAACCTCCTTACCTTTAGGAGCATAAATGGGAAATAATACATTTTTGTTTTTGTTTTCAAATGGACAAGTTACTTCAGGAAATAGCTTCCTCTTTTTCACCTCGAAATCAAGCCAACTGCAAATTCGTTTATGATAATAATTCAGGCTACCTGCGGCCCCCATTGAATCAAAGTACAACATAAAAGGAGCAGGTTCCTTAGAATCAATTTCTTTCCCCTTGGAATTATGATACTTATGAGATATAAGAATCTTTCCCACATTTACCAAGACAAAAAGACCCCAGTGTTGATTTCCATGGTTCACGGGTATACAAATAAATTTCTTAGAGAAAATATCTATATGTTTACGTGGTTTATTTGTCCATTTAGCGACCAGCTCATTACCAGCATTCATATCACCTCTTGTCCTTTCTTCTGTCAGTTTCGTGTAAAAATGTGTACTAAAAAAGTAGACATCAGAATTTTGATCATCCTCGTTCCGGGATATCCTAGAGTGTGAAATAAGCAAAATAGAAATAGCAACGATACTTTCGTTAATAATCATAATAAGTTGAAATGTACAGTATAAGGGGCACTACCATTTTTCGTTGTTACATTCATGAAATATATTCACAAGTAAACGCAAATACAAATGTGTTCAGTTTCCTGAATGTAATACTTAATGATTCTATGATAACTTACCAACACATCCAAAAGTCAATCAAATTGTCATTAAACCACACTCCGTTGTCTGTCAACTGCTCTTCGTGATCATTTATATTAATATATGATACACCCCTATCACTATCGTTTTCAGATTCCTTGTTACATGATATCTTTTTTTCATCATGAAGATTTTGTATTGCTTTAGAACCAATGTGTGAATCACTCCAAACTTTAGAACTAATACTTAATTCCTTCCATATTTTATCAAATGCACCATTTTCTCCTACAAACGGGTAGATAAAAAGTAAATCTTCTCTATCTTTTCTTTTTCTGTTGGCTTTTTTTGTTTTACCTTCAAAGGCAAGATAATTCTTTATTTGTTTGGAGTGAACCTTATCTAGGAAAAAAGTAAAAGGCTCACATTCGCTGAATTCCTTGATTTCTCCTGAAATAACTAATTGCTCTATTGAGGGGACTCTTTTCATTCTTTCAACCAACGCTTGTAGGTGAGAGCCATAACGTATTTCGACAACGATATATTTCTTAGCAAAATAGCCCTTATTCTCTATTTTCCCTGAGTCAACCTCCTTCGATTCAGCATCACTGAGATAAAATCTGAAATCCTTCAGTTTGTTATCATTGTTGGGTTGTACTCTCATAGCAATAAAGCAAATTTTCTTGATACTTTCAAAACTAGCACGCGAGTCAAAGTAATATTTTATCTCTTCAATATCTTTCCATGAAAGTACCAATTTCTTCTGTATTTCACCACATCCAGAACCATTCTCTCCCATATATACCAGGGAAAATGAATGTTTACAATCATTATCAACTACAAAACCAACACATTTTGGAAGAAGAGTACCACCTATGGCAGCCCTAATTGCACTAACTTCAATCGCATCAGAATCGGCATCTGCTTCAACAGTGATATTTATTCCATCATCCTGCCTGTCTACATCTTGTACTGCATAATCAACACAATTGTCATTGGTTATTTCTTTTGATTCGTTCAGAGCACGATTCTCATCCATCTTATCAGACTTATCAATTTTGTTTTCACATAGTATTCCTGTCTGGTCTTCCTTTCTTTCGCCTCCTACTGGTATATCTGAACGAGGTGATGTCTTTTTCTTATCCCAATTCATTACATAATTTGGCTCAGAAATTTTTCTAAAAGTTTCTATACCTTTTTTACGAACAAACGTTGCCCTATTCGAGTAAACCAGGTCATCTGGTAACATTTTACCAAATTCTCCATCAAAGTCATCATCCAAAGTTCCTTCCCTTTGTGGTTTTACCTTCACAAAATGTTTCTTTGTGTCGTCGATTGTCGCAAGTCGCCGAAATTTTAAAAGATGATTCAAGACCGTACCCGCGCATGTTTCAATTATGGTGAAATTTGGTGATGCAGGATTTTCGCCTATCGACTTGATTTGCTCGGTGGTAAGTCCCATTGGATTACCATATACATATGGAGCTTCATAAAAGGAGATGATATCTCCTGGTTTTAAAGGTGATCTCTTTGTATTGTCATTGAGGGTTAGGGGGAAATCATCAGTACTGGACACAGAACCTTCATCATCGTCGTTGGTAACTTCCTCCTCAATAACAGACGTAAGATTGACTACTGGTATATCTGGAGAAAAGGAATCTTCCTTAGGCGTGATGGTGTGGATAATTTGAGAATTCTTCTCCTCTATATCTTTCTGAGTAGCTTTATTAGTATTATCAGAGTCCTCTTGAGAAATGATATTTCTCTCCATAATAATTTTTTCACTGTCGGTGACGGTAATATTACCTTGAATGCTAACATAATCAATTTCATTCGTAGTATTATACTCTGCATCAATCTCGTTTGTTGCTCTAGTACTACTATCGGCACAAACTATTTGTCCATTATAGTCATCGTCAACATCTACTTTTTTTTTCTTATTCGCCTCAATATTTACTCTCTCATCCTCGACCGATTGTTCATTGTGTGATTCTTCAACCACTATTTCTTCTTCCAAATTTTCCGCTTCTACTTCAACAATAACAGGTTCCGTATGTTCTTGTTGGTCTGCATTTTCATCCTCCTCAACAGCTGTATGTTCTTGTTGGTCTGCATTTTCATCCTCCTCAACAGCTGTATTTTGTTGGACAGTATCAATCCGATTCTGGTTCGATGCCAAGATCATATCATCAGTATCTCCAGTCAATATTGATGAAGAATCCTCAGAATTTTCAGTCGAAGTTGATGAAGAGTCGTCATAACGGTTGACTTTTATCCCAGTTATGGTATAGTCAACAAAATGTGCAGCAAAAGATTTGTTAAAATCAAGTTCAGGCTGGCACCTTCCCTCCCTGATATTATTAATTTTCCTCAGGTCTTCTTTCAGAGAAAGTTTCTTCTCATCACTCCATGGAACATAATCGTCTGTTATCGCCTTAATAATAGCTAGTTCAACGTTTTGCAGATAGCGAAGTCGTTTATATTGCTGAAACTCTCTCTCGTAGCCAACAAAATGATTTGACATTACATCAAAATAACTAGGTATTTCAGGAGTAACACAAGGATACAGTACATTGCAACTTTTAGAATGAAGGCCTTCTGGTATGACTTCTAATTTCTTCTCTCTTCGATATTTGTTCAATTTTTGTATTGCTTTATTGTATTCAATTGACTGCGATCTATTTTGAAATGGAATAATACCAGTTCGCATAATTGAAATTGCGACATTTTCACACTTCGAAACAATTTCGTAATCTTCCAATGATTTTGGATAGTGCGGAGTCAGAAGTTGTTCTATATTGTTCTTCCTATGTAGGTCCAACAACCATTCTGGCGGTACGTAACCAAACGAAATACCCGGTTCCAACGTTGGCATGTAGTTTGGCATAAAGTCAGAAACATATTTTCTCAATTTTGAACACACTCTTTTCACTTGTCTGAGATCATTCATAAGCAAATAAGAAAAGATTTTCATTAAAATCTCGGGAAATAACTGCATTAATGTCACTTTGGCCTCTGAAGCACGAGTTAAGGTCTTAACATTCTCATCTTCAACAACCAATGATGCATTGTATGAACTTGAGTTTGATAAATTTACTTCCGCATCCCTCTTTTCCTTAACTTCACTTTTATGATATTGCTTATCATTTGATAGGTCATCAACTTGCCTGGATTGAATCATGCTATATAAGTTCAAGTGTAAAGTACACATGTTCATCCGTGTGCTAGCATCTATACCAGCAGATATACTTTTACAGGAGGTAATGTTACAAAGTTTACTCCTCCTCTCACTCTCCATTGACCTGTTTTCTGATGTAGATACCGATGCAGGTAAAAACGACGTGTCCTCTACATATGACGCAGACTTTGTTCCAGTGGGCTCAACGTTGTCATCATCTGATCTTTCCATCCCATCTTTTTCAACCGATGATTTTGGTTCAGTCCTTTTTGAACTACTATATTTGTTTATTGCCTCTTCCAATTGATTTTTATTCCCCTGACGTATCTTGTTACATTCCACACATAGAGGAGGTTTATCTTTATTTTGATTCGTATTGCAATATTCCAGACATTTCTCGCAGAACATTACATCACATGAAATACCACAACAGGGCGTAATAACATTACAATTATGCAGTTTGCATAATTGAAAATTTTCAGTGGGACAAATTGGTGCATCTTCTGTTTGCTTCTTCCCTGTGGTATCTGGACCAGAAATAGCTTCTATATCCCTTTCGTCACCCTCCTTACACTCGGTATTATTGTCCTCATTATTTTTTCCCCTTTCTTTTATAGATAAATCAGAGATTCCTTTTTCCCCTTCTTCATCAACATTGCAAACATCTCCTTCTTCACTTCTACTTCTACCCTTAAAAATTACCTTGTCACCATCCTTACCATCATAGTTTCCTCCTTTCATAGGAAATCGCTTTTTTATGACTCCATTATTTTTGTCTTCCTCAAAGACCTCTTGATCATGCTCGATACTACCATGATCCCTCCTCCGTACTTCATCTAAATCAAAGATTTTAGTAACTCCCTCTAATTTCAACCAATCGACTCTTTCCTCCTTAGACAGTTTTAATTCTTCTGAAGCTGACAAAAGCCCATCAAGAAGAAACTTATCATCCATATTCGCTGTATTTTCTGCGGGGAGTTTATTATATCCCAGGCTAACCCCTTCCTTGTAACTCATTATATCATTTTTATGTACCATCGAAATATTTTGATTAACAAAAGAATTGTTTCCGTAGAAATAAATGATCCTCATCTGTGAACATTTATTTATAAATCAGTGAGGAGGGAGGGTAATATGATGTTATTAAAAACTCAATCTAACTCGGTTGAAAATTGGCTAAATATTATCAATAACTCACATTTTCATTCTCGTACTTTTTCAAGAATTCTTCATTTCTCCGTTCAAATGGAACGTCAGCGGGGCTCAGTTCAATAACGGGAAACCATTTTTTCTGACGTTCGACAAACCCTATTTCATAAAAATTATTTTTAGTTTCACAATCCTTCTTGTTCAAGATGACTTTGCCTCTGCCTGTACTAGAATCATTATCCAATTTTTGACTGATATGATTCTTCTCCACATTTTGCTGAGTTGCATAACAGTGTAACAACGATTTATGTGTTGTACTCCGTTGTGAGATTGAATGTGAACATTCCTCGAATCCTCGAGTAGAATCAAAACTATTGTACCACTCTCTCAATGATGTATTCCAAGAGGGATCAACAATTGAATTCTTGAACATTTTTGTTGTCTCCTTACAGTCATGCTCTACTTCTGATGAAGTTGTTCTTTCATAAAGATACATAAAATATTCATTGCTACTAGATTCTTCCCCAATGATGTGAACAGGACAACAGAGCTTCATCTTTGCTTCCAGACCATGAGTAGTGACCATTATTTTCTTATTGTGCATGCAGTATAAATATTGGCAAGAACTGCTGTTAAAAATCTCAGCTATCTTCTTCATATCATAATCCTCTGTCATTCTGTTATTAAGTTTGATTCAATATAGAACTGTGATGAGATATTTTTGATTTCTCTTACATATTATATATGAGCATATTGACTTACCCTACACTAAGAATGTATATAAAATCGAATGGATCGAATGATATCAGGTCGTGCAAGTCTGTAATGGAAAAAGAGCACTTGGGAGCTTTTTCAAGATTTTCAAGTTGTTTGCAGACAGAATAGAGTAACTTCTGAGAAACATAATTTCGGAACGGAACAACCTCCATACCATGGCAGGCAATTTTATAGACATATGAAAGCAGTATGCAAGGCCAACCGTTCCCCGAACCAACATCTATGAATTTCAATTCGTCACTTAAATAGCCTTTATCAATGACTGTACGAATAACGTTATCGAAAGATTCCAAAGAAAGTTCGCCATAGTGACTTCCTGGGTTGCAACTCTGACCAGCCTTGCAGTCACCAATTCCATTCATATTCTTGAGTACAGGGAGGAACATACCAACTACTTCCTCAAACTTTGAAGGAATTGAATCAAAATAGGAAATCTCTTCCGCAATAATATCTTTCGACAGATTATTTTCCTCGTCACCATCCTCACTATTTTCATCCGTTTCGATCATGAGTTCAAAATTTTTAGAACTATCAGCATCGCCTGATGCAAAGGTCTGGCCAACACCATCATCTTTTTGTCGAAAAAACACTTCCTGCAAATTTCGTGTGTCCTGAATGTCTTCTTGTGTAGTGCTATCACCCTGGATACCCCCATGCAATTCACTGCCACCAATTTGATTAGGATCATCACCCAGATTAAAGTTTGTGCTATCTACAGGTGAAGAAGGTGAAGCACCTGCACCTGCACCTACGCCAGTATCTGTACCAGAGGAACACCCTAATGTAACCCCCTTATCCGCATTTCCTTGCGTTCCCATGCATCTTCTTTGAATTACGCACTTCCTCCATGCTTCTAAAATTTTTTTACCTGCTCCTTGGATTTTTATTTCTCTTTTTTCTTGTAGTCTTTTCTTTGCTACATGACATCTCCATGCTCGCGAAATTATATTTGCAGAGTTGTCTACGTCACGATTACAGCAATTGTCTTTGACGTACCAATTTCTTGGAATCTTTGTCCATCTTAACGACAGGATATCAAAGACCTTTTTTACTACATTAAACAAAAATTTACTTCCACCTTCCGTCAAATCTTCATCAATGATATGTTGTGTCCGTGATTGGTCAGAACAACTCAATGTACACTGAAGCAGAAGTTCATTGAAGAATACGTCGCTCGTAACTGCTTCGTAGAGGACATCACCCCAAAGATTCTTCTTGTTGCTAAAACCAAATGTCATATTAAAGGCAGATTGCAATAGCAGAAGGGTTACTGGTGTTCTATTGCATTTGTCTTTAAAGCACCATTTCGAGTACCCTTGTAAACTGTCTGAAGAGCTACTCGATTCGCTCAAATGCTGGGTCCGTTTACCAAAATCATGCTTATTATTAAACAGCGGGCCAGATGTTGTCAAAAACGCGAGGATCATGGATGGAATCTTCAATTCCAATAACTCTGCCTTGAAAGAACATACGTAGCGATCATTTTTATTCTTACTGCCAAATATGTGCATTTCTTTTAAGTTCCTGTCCATAATCATATTTAATGTTTTTAGCACGGCATCAAACGTATCATTAAAGACCTTCATGATGACATCGTCCCACCTTGCACTCTCAAATTCATCATAGGATAAGCTATCTGCTAGTTGGACATTTTTTTCTAGAAACTAATTGTTCAAATTGAAAGTGTTATGAAAACGAGAAAAATCATGTTTAATAGAGATACGGTACGCAACAAGTTCTATAAAACAACACAGCATGTAACAATTATACTTACCTCAACAAACTTTTTCGTCATTTTCTCTGACGCACAATATCTCATCATAAAATTATATTGGGCATCTTGTGATGTTCCTTCCACTGTAGTTTTGAGCTCAAACATGTC
>Ga0115013_10000561_pt1 | contig 22321 bp, 13 predicted proteins | sample SouAtlMetagenome_2_FD_88686 | JGI IMG/M metagenome (GOLD analysis project Ga0115013, IMG submission 88686) | Marine eukaryotic phytoplankton communities from Atlantic Ocean - South Atlantic ANT15 Metagenome | ecosystem: Environmental > Aquatic > Marine > Oceanic | place: South Atlantic Ocean...
CGCCCAGTGTATAGAATGTTGAATGCGATGTTTCATTTTGCAATGAATTCTTATCTAAAGGCAAGGTATAAAGTTCACATAGGTAAGACAAAACAATCATCTATAGGATTGATTGTGCCTTTTTCAACTGTTGGTGTTCTCAGCGATAAACAACGTCCATTGCTTTTTTCTATCTTGTGTCAACATCGAATTTATTACAGGGGAACCACTAGAAATTCGATATAAGCTCCAAGGGTACGGAATACCTGTCGATACATTGCCATTGACCCATACAATGACTCTGAAGCGCCAAAATCATTTGCAATGGATTTCTTTTCGGAAATATGTCGAGCAGCATGAGCATGGGAATGAAGGAAAGACGGAAAATAGCAAACCAGGGAAGGTGCCTCCTATCGATCCAGATCATTTGGTCTGGTGTCCAAGATCTCACGATGTGATTATCGGAAAAGCCAAGTATAGAAACAATCCTGGAAACGTTTTCTATCGAAGCTTGATAGAAGCCACGCACGATGAGCATATTGCATCATCCAAACGCTCCAAGGTTGAATTGACGTGGAAGGTCGTTCAACAAATCGAAGAACAGAACGGGCGTTTTTTGGAACTCCACAAATCTCTGAAAGCATGGGTCCACATTCGAGATCGAAATATCATGAGGCAAAAAGTCGCGCAATCTTACAAAGAATACAAACGCAACGTCGCTGTCCTTCGAAGCAAGAGACAATCGACGCAAGTTGACTCTTTCAGCACTTCAAAAATTTCCTCTAAACGCCAAAAGACTTTCCTGCCAACTATATTCGAAAAGGATTGCTTCTCCGGCTGTATATCTGGATTTAATTTCGACGACAAAACGAACAGCAACGTCGAAGAAACGGGTACAGGATCAGAGTCGATTTTCAAGTCCATGTGATAGAATTAGCCGAGCGATACGCTCTTTGGGACTCAAGTAACGCCTACATCTAGGTTATATTGATGGTCTCAATACATATAGATACAACATATTGTAGATGAAAATATAACAAACTATGGATTCCGATTTAAGTTACATAATTATTGAGACGTCGCTAATATTAGTAGCAACCCAGTATTCAAATGAGTCGAAGCAAAATTACAATTTAGTATGTTGCCAGGCTGATGTCATCGTCCCAGTGACAACTTCCACGCGCGCTTTGAGGATCTTCCCTGTAAAAAGAATACTACGATGGTGAGAACAAGCATTGGATTGCCGCGCGTCCGTTGAAATTCTGAGAGATCGAACAACCACCGAAATCTTTTTTGTTCATCAGGTTACGTGTGCTTGGGGAAAGATCTTAAATTCATTGTCATCACGATCAAACTCCTCAAAGAAAGCCTAGTAGTAACCACAAGGAGCGAACGAAAGATATACACCACTTTAAAAACACAATCTCAACAACGAGAAAGAAGGATGAATCTTGAATAGCAATCTGCAGACGATAAGAAATTGAATTACATACAACACAACACCAAGGAGAAAGACCTTGATCGTGTATTATTTGACATCGGATATACTATCTTCTCGAGTTTGAGCACAGCACCGAGAAAGCTGCTTGCTCAAGATGGAAGAGCAAGAGAAAACAGGAGATGATCAGTTGGAGCAGACGCGAATAGAGCAGGCATCATCAATTTCTGATGCTACAATCGGATCTTCTGATGACAGAGTCAGTCACACAGACGAGAAAACATCTCTCCCAAACGTGTCACAAGATTCAGTGTCCACGGAACGCCCTCTCCGCAATAATAATAATTCGGATGCTTCCAATGCAGAAGGACCGTCGAACAATCTGACAAGTAGTAGTACTCTAGCTGCAAGCGATTCTGGAATCACAAATTCCGACACTCCCAACAAAAGATTCAAGTCAGATTACTTGGCCGAGGGTCCCGAGACACCACCTACGCCAACCACTCATACCACATCTCAATCCTCTCAAACTTCTCATTCTGATCCAAACAAAACTTCAATACATAGCGATGCTAACTTTAGTATTGTCATGAAACAAGGTACTTCCGATCAACCTCCTCCTACTCCCCCACCCTCGGCAGCTTCAACCGCTACAAATTCTTCAAGTATTGATCCTCCCGAATCAAAATCTCTTGCCAAGAATAAAACAATGGAACGAAGAGATTCAATACCATCAGCAAAGGAAACTAGTAATGCTTCCTCACCTATGAAGCAAGCATCTTCTTCTTTTGATTCCGGGCGGGGTTGGACGGACGATGACGCCTACGAACGTATGCCAAAAACTCCCGTCGCTCCTGCACAAACATCTTCTATGCGGAAAAGCTTTCAGTATGCCATGTCACCAACATTTGGAGGAAACAGCGGGGTATATCTTCCCGACGTTCCACCGGCACCACCCACGACTCCGGCAACAAAATCTTCTGTATTGCCCTTTCCAGTGGACATGGGACTAGCTACCCCCTTACCGTATACAGGCAGTTTTGTGCAGAACGCTCGCCAATTGGAGCAACTGCAACGCCAATCACAAAAGAATATAGAAAAGACACAACAGCAACAGCAACAACAACAGCCACAGGAACCGGAGCTGCCAGAAGGAGCTGCAACCCCAGCTCCTCCTCGATCGCAACAGCAGGAGCAAACGAATAGGCCAAAACCATCCTCTGTCAAGCCAACACTCGCTGACGACTTTTCGGAATGGGCCGTTGGTGAACGATACAAATTATGCAGAATGCTGGGCAGAGGTTCTTATGGGGAGGTCGCCCAAGCGATTGACCTGTACCAAGGTCGGCCAGATGCCTTTGTGGCGATAAAACGGATTGTAGGCCCCTTTGACCAAGAAGTTGATGCGGTCCGATTGTTTCGAGAAATTCATATATTGAGGAGACTACGAACTCTTGGAAGCAACGATTGTATCGTTCCCTTGCTAGATGTCGTGCAACCACCCTCGGATGATCTCAACGATTTTCACGACTTGTACCTCGTGTTTGATTACGTTGACACCGACTTGTACAAACTCATCATGTCTCCACAATACCTAACAACTGAGCATATTCAAACGTTTTTGTACCAGATGCTGATAGGCCTCAAATATATACACAGTGGGAATGTTATCCATCGCGATTTGAAACCAGCGAACATTTTGTTGAACGAAGATTGTTCGTTAAAGGTAAGACTCTTCGGTGAAGCAATCCAATACGTGAAAATATATCATCCACCACAAAACTATGTATACTGACCTCAATTTTTTTTGGGAAAATTTGAAATCATATTTTGTAGATCTGCGACTTTGGATTAGCACGTATTGTAGACGAAGTTTCAGTTGCCCGAAGCAATGATCCCAGCAAGAACGATGGTTCATCAGCACCAAGCGAAGGTGAAATATCACCCAAGAGGACTTTTGGTCGATCCTGTTCTGTCAGCGAAGAAATGTTATCTCGCGCTCCTCTCGAACCTCCTCCCGAAAGAAATAAAATGGTATCGGTAAGCTGTCGTGATCTGGATTGTGTTCACTGAGATAAACTTATGTTCTTTTTGACTACCAATATGGATTTTTCCTTACATCGACTCACAAACATTATGAATTCTATTGTACATAAACTTTTCGTAAAGAAATTGCCCCTGACGAGACAACTGACAAAACATGTTGTTACTAGGTGGTACCGAGCACCCGAACTAATCTTGATTCAGCCATACACAACAGCTGTGGATGTTTGGAGTCTTGGGTGTATCTTCGCCGAATTACTGAGCATGCAAGAGGGAAGTGTTCCCGGTTATCAAGACCGTACACCATTGTTTCCTGGTGGGGCTTGCTATCCACTTTCTGGAGATGCAGACAACTCGGAGCGACTAGACCAGCTGAATGTCATCTTCAACGTTATTGGAACTCCATCCGAGAAAGACATAGCGAACATAGGGACGGCCAACGAATATATCAAAAACATGAAACCAATCAAACCTAAAAAATTGAAGGATATTTATCCCGCTGCCGATCCAAATGCGTTGGATCTACTTGAAAAGATGCTGAAATTCAACCCAAAAGAACGATGCACGGCTGGAGAAGCCTTGGATCACAAATTCTTTTTGGGAATCCGGCGAGAAGAAATGGAATCGTCGGTACAATCGCCTATGGAAAGTCCTGCGTTCTTGAACGCGCAGGAGATCGATATCGAAACCCTTAAACAGAAGACATACAACGAAGTTTTGTGGTTTCGAGATAATCAAAGCAAACCTAATGTTGCTGTTGCAGCAGCAGCAGCAGCGCAAACATCAACAGCAGCGCAGGGAACATCCACAGAGCCCGATACAGGGTGAAGACCTTCTTCTGCAGGAAGTCTAAACTAGCCAGGCCAGGCCATTCAACGATATGACTTCGATCAATTTTCTGATGCCATGATCTCTGATGAAATATTGGAGCTTGGGTCGAATCGTCTGTTGTCTCGCAAGTTCATTAAATTGCAGCGAGAGACAAAGGCAGAAATACTAGATTTTCCTCAAACTGGTAGGGCATTCAAATTACTCATTAGCTTGCTTTTGTGGTAATTTAGTAGACTAAAACTACTATTATAGTTTACAATTGAAGGACTCGCATCTCCTTGTAGTAAATGAATTCTTTTAAGCACTCTATCCAGTAGCATCATACAGCTTTTCTATGATCCAGACGTCCCTGAAATTGATGAGAATCCAGAATTAATTGGATTTTATTCATGAGATTATTGCAAAATCCCGCGGGGCAGGTCGAGCGAATCGATTGCGACAGCAAGCCATCTGCTCGTGCGTGTTGTCTTAATTTCGCACAAACTCCTTCTCCCTGCACGGTACTTTTACGCACGATCTACAGTTGGAATCCTTAAATCGCCGAGTGATGGTTATTTTCTTCGATATTTTCAAACGCCTTCGAATCGGTACGGTTTGCCACATTCTGCCCTATTGCGACAAGCCAATGCATTACGAGATGCAAACCAGCCAATAACACAGTAACAATGGGAATCACCATAAGAAATTCCGCGTCAAATGGGGGAGAAAGCAGTAGCTCTTTCGAGAGCATTGGCACTAATCTACAATCCTTTGGAAAGTTTTGCGCATTGGAACTCCTCAAACAAAAGACTCTCACAGAACATTCCATTGGCAACGCAAACGATTGGGACACCATTAATCAATTGCAGCAGTATATCGAGGATGCTGCTGACGCCTACATCAATGGAGAAGAAATGGATGGTCCTGTTAACACCCTATTTGAGGGCATGTTAACGATTAACAGCAGGAGGATCGAAATCAATATTTCTTCGTCGAAGAAATTTCCATACAAAAGAACAGATTTCGAGATGTTCTACACAGATTTTTTGAGTTGCATGGAAAATACATTGCTGCACAATTATGTCTCCGATAGCTGGGGTTCCATCGACTATCTCATCCGTCTTAACAGGAAAAAAAGCAGAACGATTGACATCGATGGAAGAATCACGGTTCCAAAGACAGATCGGAATAAATCTCACATTGAGAATATTATTGCTGATACTGTGCACAATGAGGATAAAGTGGCCTTGGACGAATGGAACAAGATTCGCGAGGCATACTTTCATAACCATATCTACAACTCCGTGATAGATACAACAAATGAGGAAAAGGAGAGCCAAGAGAGCACTCTGTGCAACAAAAAGCGTCGTCGTCCAACTGTATACTTTCTTGGGGGAGGAATGGGTGCCGGAAAATCAACGGTAGTGTCCTATCTCAAGGAAACCAATGACGAAATCTTTCAACACAACCCCGTGATTGTCGAAGCTGATGCCTTCAAGCACTTGGATCCGATTTTTCGGGCCGCCAATGCCTTTCAAGAAAAGAATGAGCTGCTGTTGCAATCCATCCACGAGATTTCCACCGATGCAGCAAACCTACAACTTGTCAAAGCATTATCGGATCAGCGCGATGTAGTAGTGGATGGGACCATGACTTGGATGCCCTACGTGCAACAAACGATTGCGATGGTTCGCGATGCCCACAGGTACAAGTATAGGCTCGGACCAGGTTATTCAAAAGACAAAGAAATTTACTGGGAACGAGCTGGCTGTATCGATCATTGTATTGGCTCGCAACAACCACCCTTGCCCTATCGGGTCGAAATGGTTGGTGTTACCGCAGATCCCGGACACGCCGTTTCTCGTGGAATTAGAAGAGCAGTCATCACGGGAAGAGTGGTTCCCGTTCACGGCCAGCTTCGATCTCACCGTTTGTATAGTCAGCATTTTCCGGTCTATGCAGGAGTTGCAAACAAAAGTAATGATTTATCGAGAGAAAGTGCTTGTCTCTTTGATCGCATTCGGCTCTACAATACTAGTGCCAGTGCTAACTCGATAAACATAGCGAGTGATTTCCTTGGGAATCAAAGGAACAATAGCGATACTACACTTTGCTGCACCCATAATGATGGTAGTGTTGGCAATATTTCTTCCAAGGACCCAAAACGGCACCGCAAGCCTCCAAACTGCATCGCATGGAAAGCATCACCTGATCAGCCTCTGTCAGCTGTTCCTGATGCATACGAACGGTTTCTGGGTTACAAATTCATTAACGATGATGCCACTAATACTTCCAATTTATATTCAGCCTCCAACATTGAACCACAAGAACAAAATCCAACAAGGAACGACACATTCATCCCCATGCGATTGCGAGAGACATTTGCGACGATAGGCAGAATTGATTAATTTTTGACCACTAATGAAGAATAGAATGTAACTAGTATATATTATTATCACAAGAAGTTGCTTTTTTACCAGGATTGACAAATTATAGATGTAATTATCACACTAGGGAACCTCATGCTGTTGCTGTGCTTCTAGACGCAAGAAGAATTTCTCAGAAGCATGAATTTGAAGTGTAAATCTGCCCCCAAAAGAAGGTGCAGCATCACACACTCCTGGCCCCGGAATTAAATCAGAATTTGTTGCCCAAACTCACAAGCAAATCACGACAAGAAGTTTTGTGACATTTATTGCTTCAGTGTTTCAAAGAGTCAACTGTATTGAATAGCACAATTTTGAGGGTTTGAATTGACTTCACAGTTGGGATCTTCTAAGATTCTCTCTCTAGCAGCCTGTGGACGGTCTGTTCCTCGTACGGTATGTGCCGGCTGTACGCTGAACAGCGAGTGTGAGCTGAAGTGAACCCGAGTAAGACTGAAATACAACAACAATAGCCACGCAACTAGTCTTCTCCAATTGCATTTCATCCAAGCTTGACATTTGTTTAAATAAAAGAAACACACTATAGAGAACAATGACAACCGCACATAGACCAACCTGGAAGCCAGCTGTCGGAAAGGCAAGCGAAGGAGGATGGTCTGCTGGCGGTGCTGGATCGGCTGGCCTGAGTGTCCTCGACATGCCCGCCCACACGAAACTCAAGTTTCGAACAGACAAGCAAGTCGTGGATCGCCAAAAGGCACTCAGAGAATCCCTTTTGAAGCTACAGGAGGTAGAAAAGGAAGCAAGCAAGCGATTGTCCCAACGCCCGGCCGTAGACGACGATATCGAAAAAGAGGGGAGACTCAAGCTCTTGAAACAAACGGCCGAAGTGGACGAAAAGGCAATACAATCGAAATACGATGATGTCGATGCATCAGAAGGTTCAGGCTCTGATAGTGATGGATGGAGCGGTGTAGAAGACGATAATCTGGACGATTCAAGCAGTAGTGAGGACGAAGATTCCGACGATGATGATTCCGACGACGATGAAGAAGCGGCCCTGCAGGCAGAACTGGAGAAAATACGAGCCGAACGAGAGGCTTCAAAACGAAAAAAAGAAGAAGAGGAAGCAGCCGAAAACGAAGAGAAATTGGAAGAAGCCGCCTTGCTGGGAAATCCCTTGTTGGCTACAGGGAATGATGCTGGCAGTGGGAGACTTAAAAGACAGTGGAATCAGGATGTGGTCTTTCGAAACCAGGCAAAGGGGGAGCCTAAGATTAAAAAGAGGTTCATCAACGATACGGTACGAAACGACTTCCATAAGCGTTTTCTCGACAAATTTATCCGGTAGATTCCCCTTCTTCGTTGAAAATGAAGGATTGAGCATAATGGAAGAAATTGGGTCGATAAAATTTATAGCAGAATATTGGTCATTGTCTTTTTAGTGTGGTCTACGAAACAATATATTCATTGAATATTGTGCCTTCAACCGTATTCGAGCTAATCCCATCACCACTCTATGAACGAACGCATTTGTGCAAATTTTTGCAACACATAAAAAGTTAGCAGTTGATTTATAAGTATTTGTTATTTTTCGCGATTAGTTTTGGCCCGAATCCAGTCTTTGGTAAATTCGATCGATGCCCTACCCTCCGGAATTAGGGCCTGCATCATGGAAAACACGTGGCACATGTATTTCCATACACCAATAGTGACCTCAGTGGGTCTAGACCCACCCTGTTTCCCTCGGGCTTTGTTCACAATCTCGATAGACATGTCGTAACACGCTTCGTGCTCGCTAGCGACAATACATAGAGGCGGTAGATTGGTCATCTCGTGGGTTAAAGGAGAGTATTCGATTCTTCCATTGGTATTGGTACTCATCGTGGTGGAACGTAAATCGTCACCCAACGGAGGTATGAATCCGTTGAGGTAGGGCAATCCATAGTGTTGTACAGCCTCCGTGACTATCCAATCGTATTTGGCGTTTTGTGCAAAGGATCCATTGCGAGGCGGAGGATCTCGATAATCCACGTACGGTGCAAATAGAACAGCTCCAGCAATATTTGCCGACGATCTAGTACTTGTCACAGCAATGTCATCGATCAGAGGTTCTAGAAAGGATGGCATCAACGGAAGCTTCAAGGATCGATCTCGCAGCAATTGTAGGAGGCGCAGAGCGAGAGCACCGCCACTCGAAATCCCAACCAGGATAATTTCGCATCCTTCTGCAGTAGATGACTCGGTTTCCAATCGACGGAGCAAATATCGATAGGACCAAGCAATATCCCACAAAACATCATCTATGGTTGCCTCAGGTGCTAATCGATAGGAAGGAATGAATACCGAATCGGCATCGCAATCTACCATAAACTCGTTGGCCAAGGACAGATTGCCCTCGGCATCACCTCCAAGGTAAGCACCACCATAGATCCAAAACAAGATCGTCTTGGGACCAATAGAATTTTTTGTCTTTTTGATTGGGTTAGTCAAATAAAATCCAGAGACGGTTTGGTAGTCTCGCTGAGTGTCGGGAGCGATAAATTCACTGCTTCTCTCAATTTCTGGATTGATTTTTGCATTGGCACAATCGCAACTGATTTTTTCAACAGAATCTTTCTGTGGCATTTCTCTCAAGCTGATGGTATTTAGCTGGCTCAACGAGAATCGTATCCTTGGAACATCGACAGGGAAAAATTGCATCGGATACATGAGCGTCGAAAAAGCCTTGAACTCATCGCTGATTGACGCATCCACGGCAGCATTGGTTTTGGGATCAGCGCCGTAAAAGCTCTGATCGGAGTAAAATCCCATCCATTGACACACCACGAGGGTGTGGATCCAAACATACCACTCCCAGGCCACGAATGTGATTTTGCGCTTGAACCAAAGGGGAATCCTCTCGTGGTAGGCACGGAGGGTGTGCATGATCCACCACGAGACTAACAAGGTATCCAAAATTTCGATCGTTTTCAGAATCCAAAGGGGTGTCGTGGAACGGCACGGCCATGAGGAAGATTTTCGTATTGTTTCCCGTGAGTTTTTGGTTTTTAATTCCTCCTCAAGTGGTTTCTTGGCGGCTGCTCTAGGATTCACGAATGGCGAATGGTTGTCTGAATCATCACAGATAAGGTAGTGAAGATTCGACGATGACTGTTTTCGAAATGGGTTCGTCCCTTTGCGGTCGACCGTAACAACTCGAGTCGTCATTGGTCTCTTTTGATAGGTGCGGGTCTTTTTCTTTTTACTTTTTTGTCTGATTTTCTGACAATGCTGTTGTTGCTGGTGTTCTCTAGCAGTAGCAACAACAAATGATATGGAACTCTTCCGAATGCTATTTTTTCACGAGTGATGTTTTTCGAACGCTTTCAACGCCGATGAGGATGATGACGACGTGTTTGTCGGAGACGGACAGGCGGGAGGGAAACGTGAACAAACTCATCAGTCACGAATTAACGATTGATTCTTGCTACGGTACACAATATTAGAAGTATTTGGTACTGTAAAATATTTAAACGCTATTTGAAGTTGGCTTGGGGATCATCATCGATGAACAGTGAATGAACAATGCATACCAGTACATACCGGTAATGAATTCCTTCATACGGTAAAGCAAAGAGAGAACTTCGAAAACGGTATTGGTTTCAACATAAATTTTATATGCCTTATTAAAAATACTTAACAGAAAAAATTCGCACCTCGCTCTGAGTCCCGAGTGCCACAACTCTACTATTACTTGTTTAGAAAAATTGGCTTTCTTCTTGAGCAGGATGACGATTCATAGTGTGATTCAGGCTACTTGCGAAGGAAAACAAGACAATCATTTGTGGGATTAGAAAGTCTCGTGTTCACGACACAAAAGAACTGAAGCACATCGCCGAAGCCTGAACCATTACTTTCACAATTTGTATTTAACCAAATTATATTTCGATAACTCATCACGAACATAACAAGCAGCCAAGTTAAGACGAAAATAAAAGCAACCATGCAGCCACCAACACTCGGTCGACAAAACACAATGGTATACAAGGATGCTTCTGGCGGAGGCAATGCCTTTGAAGGTAATTCCATCAAAATTATACTGCCGCCCAAACCGGGATGCGAAGGAGACGATTACAATAGCGACTGTGATCAGGGAGAATCCAGAATGGATGTTTGCGCCCTCACTCTTTCCTCTCTGGCACAGGATCCCAACCTACCATCATCCAAGCTGCCCTTTGCCTGGAAACTCTACGAAATGCTCGAGAACGTTCACCAGAACGATGATACCGACATAGTTTCGTGGGTAGACGGAGGCAAGGCGTTTAAGGTCCACGATTTGACAAGATTTGTAGAGGAAATCGTTCCCACATACTTCAAGCAATCGAAATACAAGTCCTTTCAGCGCCAGCTGTACTTTTACGGATTCATCCGTGAGGCTTCCTCCGGAACGAGAGGACACACTCCAGGATCATATCGCCATCCAAAATTTATCCGTGGAAAGAAAACATTCTGCTTATCCATGGCGCCGAAAAAGGCCAAAAAGAAACGAGGCAAGAGTCCGGTAGAAGGGTCTTCTTCGAAAAAGAAGTCAGCCGCGAAAAGTGAAAAAAAGGTTTCGTTGGAGATTCCACCACAAATGTCTTTGACGCAACATTTTGCCTCCAACACCGCCACATTCCCAAGCAATGATAGCAACGACCTCCAATCTCAATTTCGACAACAACAAAATCAACTCCAGATGCTACAAATGCAAGGCTTTCTTCGATCGCTCGACCAAGGAGAGCGGCAAAATCTTCCAGCATCTCTGCACAAGCAACTAGCACCGCAAGCACCGCAACTAAAAACCAGTGTATCGCAGGGTCAGGAGTGTAATATTTTTGGAGGAACTTTTCATGTTGTGGGAAGAAAGAAAACAACTCAAAATTCAGAAAATGTGATTCTGTAGTTTACCCTATGAACTGTTATTATAGAACAAATTTTGAAGCATATATTCTTTGTGTTTGAATTTCAAAAGTAATTTGCTATCTTCTAGTCGGTGCTTCAAAGAATCTTATACTATGATGAATAATCAAAGCTTAAGAAAACATGTTCTATTCATTGACAAACAAACACAAGAAAGCATGATGCACAATAACATAGTTGCAAATTTTTTAGATTTTGGATACTGTTACATTTAAACTTTTCTAATTTCTAAACTGTAAAATGTAATATATTGAGTTAACAAACTGTCAACCGGAGGATGCAGTCGTTCACAATCGGAGTGTTGTCTTCCAACACTTCGTTGAAGTTCTTTTGGAAATCGTAAAGAAATTGTCTAGATGGTGTTGTTCCGATGCTCTCTTTGATATAGTCCTTGATATCGCGTAGAACCGTTCCCGAGAAAACAGACAACTCCAACTTTGATTTGCCATCTGGCATCTTTATTATCACTGTCGAAGGCTGGACCGTCAGAATATCACCGGGTGATAGTTTGTAATCGTCGCTGAGAATAGTGTTGTTACTTTCGTTGATATTACTTTCATCGCTAAGAATCGCGAGACGGAGATCTGCAACAGGTATACCAGATGCTTCTGAAACAGCGTCTTTGATACTTCCAACCGTCTCAAAATCTGAGTCTAGTTGAATTTCAAATGGAGTAAGATCAGGTCCAATGACATAAATATTAGTGTCAAATAATTCATCATCATCGCTACTATCATCTTCCCAGTCACTATCGTCTTCTGGATAGTATTCACCGCCATCGTTACTGGAGCGTTCGTCATTGGAACAACAGAACGAATAAGTGGTGGACTCCGAACGATCGTCATTTGCAGTCTTGCTAGGATTAAGGGCGCTATTGAGTCCCAGTGTCTGAAGACCAATCAATTGAAAGCTACCGGTGCCAATATTCTCTTTTCCCTCGGTCTGAAATTTTGCCAACCTGTCCTTGATCGATCCCCTTTTGGTTGAATTGCCGGATGCTGGTGACTTTGTTGGAACGGCGTACCCCGATGACTTACTTGGGGAGTTCTGAGGGTTCACCTTTTCTTCCGTCTGGAATTTAGCCATGCGATCCTTGATAGATCCTCTAGCCTTAGTATTGTCGTTCTTGGATTCCTTACCTACTTTCGGGGACTTCTCATTATTCTCATTTTCCTCTGTTTGGAATTTCGACATTCGATCTTTGATAGATCCATTTCTTTGTGACTCTGTGCTGGTCTTTTCAGCTCTAGACGCCTTTGCCTCAGTATTGATGGTTTTCGTTGTCTTGGCTTCGACATTGAGATTTTCGTCGTTGCTCTGTCCAGCTTTTTTGAATTTCTCGATAACATCAAACGCAGCTGGCTTCACATTATCATTCTCTTTCTCTAAAGTCTGGAATTTTAGTAGACGATCTTGGACAGATTTCTTGGAGGGAGACTGGCCCTTTGTAGTATGAGAATCCCTCGAAGATGATTGGACAGGTTTCATCGGGCTCTTTGTGGAAGGAGCATCCCTCGACGACGGTTTCAACAGCTTCTTCACAGTAGGCTTGGCCTTTGATTCAGAAATTCTCTTTCCCGATGTATCTTGGGCTTTTTCAACTTGTTTCAAAGGTTTCATCGTTGTGGGTTTTACTTCAGTTTTTAAAGATCTTTGCCCTGATTCTTCCTGAGGCTTTTCAACTTGTTTTAAGGGATTTTTCGTAGTGAGTTTTGCTTTGGATTCTTTTTCCTCAGTATTAGTTACTCCAGGGGGTTCATTGGTTTTGCATTCGTCGACAATTGATTCCTCGACGTCGTTTAAAGCAGCTGCGCAAGCTTCTGCAAAGGTCGAACGGGTGCTTGAGTTTCGAAAAGGTGTATCCCTTAAAGACGGACGTAAGGGCTTCAATTTAGCTCGTGGTTCCTCTGAGTCATCAACCAAAAGAATTTCTGCCGCTTCCAGAGCACGTTTTGCATTCGCAAGGATTTTTGCAGACCTCTCCCTCAATTGTTGTGCGCCACTTTGCTTTGGTTTAGAAATATCTTCTTTTGGTTCAGTCGTAGGCGGCGCCTCTTTTTGTTCTTGCAACTCTGGTTGATCCTCCATCAGAGATGCTAATATGATATCCCTAGAACTAGTGTTCTTACCTGATATTCCGAGGTTATCGATTTTGCTATCTACCATGGAGTCTCTAATAGCTTCCTTTTCCTTGACTTCTTTTACACGCGTACGATTTGATTTGCTATTACTTTTCTTTGCTTCGGCAATTTTTTTCTTGCTTCTTTCTCTACGATCCTGAAAAAATATTTGCATCTTAGCATCTACGGCAGCATCTAATTCATCATCTGTATCGTTGGTATCATTAGTTTGCTGGGTATTCGGGATTTTCTTTGCTTCAGAAGCAATAGTTTCGTCCAATTTGTTATTGTGAATTCCAATGTCAATTTCATCGCTCTGAATGTCACCACTTCCATCAGAATCTCTGTCAGAATCCATTACATAGCACAAGGTGAGACTCTCATTAAGGGTTTCTGGAACGACAGAAACAGGTGATGGTGGAGTGCAACCCTTCATCTCACTATCGCTTGGTTTCTTAGCTTTGTGCGAGGGTACTTCTCGTAAATCTGGTACTGGTATATCTGCCATTGATGGTATTGCATTCTTATTAACCTTGGCTGGTGACTTTTTAGGACTTCGCCTAGAGGATCTTCGGGGATTACCTTCCTCAGACCTCTTTCCCCCTTCGTCAATAGGACTATCTGGGACTCTCAAACGACGCGAACCTCTTGTTTCACTTTCGTTGCTATCACTAATTCTCCGTCTTGAGGAAGACTGAATCTGAGCTTCACTGTTTGCTTTGCCACTGTGACTCGTTGTGCTCCTACTGCTAGAACAGCGAGTGTCCGATGGAGCTGTCTTTTTTGAGGTTAAGTCAAAGTCCTTACTACGACTCCTCCTCCTTTTTTGTTCTACAACTTTCTCATCGCGTTTCTTCCCTCTACTTTTCTGGGTATGATCCTGAGAACGTTTTCTTGGTTCCCCATCCTGGCTGGTACTTCGTCTTCTTCTATGATCACTACTCCTCTTTCCTGATTTCTTGGCCAGTCTTCCGACGCTACTGCTCCTTCCTTTAGGACGTGAATCGCCAGATTCACGGCTGCTACTCCTCTTTCCTGATCTCTTGGCCAGTCTTCCGACACTACTGCTCCTTCCTTTACGACGCCCAGATTCGCGACTGCTACTCCTCTTTCCTGTTTTCTTGGCTAGTCTTCCGACGCTACTGCTCCTTCCTTTAGGACGCGAATCTTCAAACTCCTTGGCCAGTCTTCCTATGCTACTGCTCCTTGCTTGGGGACGCGAATCACCAGATTCAGGGCTGTCTTTCACTCTACCTCGAGGCATGTTTAGAAGTGATTTGATTTCCGACCCCCAGTTTGTATTCCTTTGGTCGCCTTTACGATGGGAATCACCAGATTCACGGCCGTCCTTTGCTCTTTTTCGAGAATTGTTTAACATTTGCTTGAGTTCCGACCCCCAGCTTGTATTCCTTTGGACGCCCCTACGATGGGAAGAAGGTGAAGTTTTTGAGCTTTTTAGTTCTCCTGCTGAGCTGGATTTTTTCATGCCCTTGCTGTGATCCTCTTTTCGAGAAGCCTTTTTGCGTTCGCCTCTTTGTCTTGTGTCTGTTTCATCACTTCCGAACTTTAGTTTGAGAACTTCCATGTGCTTGATATTGTACTTTGTAATTTTGTTTCCACGCCGCATACGTACTTTATCATGGTAGAGGCGGAATCGCTCGTCTTCTGGAAGCTTGGATGAATTCATCAGTTCATAAGCCACCAGTTCTTCGAGATCATCGACGGTGGCTTCCACATCGATGGCATCCTTGAGTTTCATCCGCCGACTCGACGACAATTGAATATACAAAGTGATTGGAGAGAGTATCAGGGCCGCTCCATTGGTCTCCGATTCGGATTCATTGATTCCTAATGATTCAAGAGTTTTCTCCATAAAGAAATCGCCTGTTAAGGGGACGTCATTATCACTCGCGGAGCCATCTTGTGGGAGTGCCAGCCGAACGTTTTCCGGAGGTATTCCCCGCATTCTTTCAATCTTCTGCTTGCAGGTACTGATGCGATATGATGGGTCAACATGAATCCAAAACATTTCCCCGGAGGGCTGTTTGCTGATTGTCAATGGGAAGCCATTCATGATAGGAGATGTGATAATCGAAATTGTTCGACATGTATTGGATAATCTTGTAGAAATTTATTTCCCCGGGCTGATGCCTTTTGACTTCCCAAACCAAAATAGCTCTTATTGTTCCCGCCCTGTCGTGGCTGTTGGGATGCAAAATGTTTCGTGGCGATGCAGTGTCTGTCTGATTAGAATACTTGGTGCTGGACGAAGTTATATTCGGCAGGAAAACGGCATTTTGTAACACTTATAAGCACCACCCAAGATCAAAGTTCCCACATTTATTGCCTTTCGTTTACGTGGAAAACCGTTGAATACATTCTATTTTATGCCTTAGGTCGTGTTGCGTACAGTACCATGAGAAGAATTCAATCCCGCTGTACGGGAGCACATCCGAGATTGTTATTTGATCCTCACTGAGAATTGAGAATGCGTTCACGTGCTTTGATGGCTTATTTTAATTCAAAGGATTAACCTTACTCTGAGAAAGATGGTGGCGCAATTCTCTTTGATAAATATCGTTACGAGTACGATTTAACCGGAAGGTTCGCCTTGGTGACGCAAAACACGTATAATTTTGGAAAAGCATATTCAATTTTATCAAACGCGATTGATATATCCAATGTTTGAGGAGAAAAATAAGAATACACGTCGAAAAGAGAACAAAAAGGAGGGTATAAGAATCTGGAATAGTAGGATTTAAAATCTCTCTCATATACTTTGTAGAAACAAAGGTATGATTGGCTCCAATGGCTTAGACTCCATTGAAGATTCATTTGGAGATCCGTGTTGCAACCAACAACAACAGAAGTTGCTATCGCCCGACTTCATCACGGATATGACAGTTGAAACATCGATCAGTACCTCGTAAATTTAGTGTTAGTATTTTCGAGGGTGCGTTGACAGGATCCTGGAGATGTGACCATACAGTTTGTCCTGTTGTATACCAAATATTTCAGCAGTATACTTCGTTGCAGAAGTCGATATGTGCTTGAACGGATCCACAGTTGGTGGCATATACAAAATCAGCTGGTCGTCTCCTGGTGATTCAGTCCACACAAGATGGTTTAGGTACAACATTTTTTAACGCAGTGACACAACCATGGGAGATTTGAGCATTACAAAGTATCCAAAAATGAAAATAGAAGATTCACCAATCGAGTGCAGGGAGGCGACCCACTCAGTGGGTGTACGAAAGGCAAGATTCGGTAGGAGATTCTTGCTCAGTCTTATCGTTGCTTGCCAATTACTCGTTCCCAACTCTCTGGTTTTGTCATGTTCATAATCTTGTGCTCGTAATCTTGGCGGTAGTACTGCAACACCAATTTTTCAGTCTCCAAGTCGTAAAACTGGTTTGTTTTTTCCTTTGCCGACGTCGCGTGCTCGACGAAATTTGTTTCAAAGATTGTTCCATTGTCGGGTCCCCATCCTTCCGAAAATGCATCAAAGGCCCCAATTGTCTTCAAAAGCTCGAGCGCATCCTCCTGGAGGGTGTCCATATGGCCAATAAAATTAATCATGTTCCAATTGGTCGCCTTCATGCGCTTGTGTTGAGGCGCCCAGTGGGGGTCCCGACATTCTTCCATAAAGTTTTTGACAAAATAGGAGAAGGGAAAAGACTCGATGGTGTTGTTCTTTTCGAAGGGAGTGAGGGGAAGGCATCGCGCTTGCATGCGTGCGCCCACATTCCGCCTCTTAAGTTTGTTCAGATGCAACCCGCAGCAGTGCTTCTTGACATAGCCCCCGGCGACAAATCGATCCTCTTTTACTGCTCCTAACCCCTTGTCAATATACGCTGACAAGACTCTTTCGCGGGGATCCCGCAAAAAAATAGCCCGGGTCCAATTGTGCGACGTCATGAATTCAGCCTGTTTGGCTTTGGGATAGGAACCCAGGTATTTCAAGCCGTTTTTATACGGGTTGTGGGTTATAATGCTTAATGCGCCCTCCGTCTTCCAGTTCGAAAACCCCATCATTCGCCGAAAGAGCATTTTGAATTCCGAGCATGTATTTTTGGGAATCGTGAAAAAGAGCAGTTTGAATTCTTCAACGACGATTGGGTCATTGTCCCAACCCTGTCGTTTGAAGATATCGTCGGTCCAGTCAATGTTTCTGGCGGCTAAAGCCAGGTGCTGTGGAATTATGTCAACTTTTTTGTTGAAGGTCTTCTTCTTGATGTTCATTTCGACGGCCTTCTTATTGATCCTTATCTCGTTGACTTTCTTATTGATCTTCATTTCATTGGCCTTGCTCGAATCTAATCTTGAACGAAGTTGGAGGTTTCGTCCCGAGAAAATCACAACGAAAAAAATCGCAAGATATCCACCCAGACCCCTTCGCCAGCAAGTTTCCCCGCTCGGTTGGTCGTCGCTATCCATCCTATCAGCCATTGCCCTGTCTTGTTCCTACCTTGCTTCATACAAGACCCTTTGGAGTGTCAAAGCATTCATCCTCTCCCTCGAATTTATGGATGCAACGGAAAGGATTTGTGGCATTCCGAGGCAGGGCTGTCGAATTTCAAATACTGGAACTAAAATTTTGAGTTACTTAACCTTATTAAGGGTAAAGTAATGGGTCATTCCTGAATGGTACATACTTTTTTAGATTTTTAGTTTTAGATTCCATTTTGATTAACATGACCAGAACATTTTCACACAAAAAACAGATCCATTCTGCTCGATTTTTGGAACTTGGAACTTCAACCCCATCCGAAGCCTTGAAGAAAATCTTCCAAGGAAAATCTTCAAATTCTTCGAAAAATCCATCGAATCTCTCTCTCTTCTCATTCTTTCCGTAAATCAAAGAAAAGGAACACCATGGCGCTTGGAGGAGGCGCTGGTTCTTCTCCTCCAACGTTAGCTTCTTCTTCTTCTGGAGGAGGGACGGCGACGAACCCGTCCTCTGGGTCAAAATTTTCCTCCCCACTACCAATGGCAGCCTTGGGACCAATCAAATACTTGATTCTTTTAGCCGCACGGACTTCTGGAGGACAGTTTGGATCGCCAGTGGGGATTTGCTTACGGTGCAGGGTAGCAAACTTGCGTGCGATCGAGGGTTTGTCTCGCCCTGGATAATTAAGAGAGTGGCGAGCAAGTGCTCCCTCCCACTCCTCTGATCCAATTGGCAACACATCCTCCAAGACTTCGAGGAGATTCATGGTTTCGGGCAACATATAGTTGCCAATTCCAGTTCTACGACCTTGTCCTGACATGATATCTTTCTTTCTTTTCTTGGAATTAATGAAAATAATGAACGAAGGGACGCTACCTTCCACCGCGTTGCCTCTTTTTTTTGTCGATCCCACAAGGATTTCCGTCAACGTGGCTGGCACAAACCCTCCAACTTCAACACCATGAGAACACCGAAGATCCAGATTGCCCATTGCTACTGTATAATCCACTTGGAACCGCCGTCTTTGTCGATCTTTTCATCAAATCCACGAGAATAATGAGATTCAACTTGAAGGTTGCGACCCTACTGGATCAAATCAAATGAAGTTTACGGGACTCCCATACACCAAGTCTTGCATTCCGTTTTAAAATCTAAAACGCACGTTTACGTGCCCAGCCCTAAACGCAAAATCGCGTTAAAAACAAAAGGATTTAAAACGTACGTGCATAGATTCTACGAATCAATGTATTCAATGTCATTCGGGAATGACCCAATAGGGTAGTTTTCTTCTTTGAAGACGGACGGACGGTGATGTCGTGGAGAGCACTTCCGATGAGAATACCAATCATTCTTCCGATTTTTGATGATGAATGTTTTGATGTGTCAGAATCTTTTCGACAACTTGTTATCTATACCGTAATCGTCGAATTGTTGCATTGCAGTACTCTAATTTCCCACAAAAACTTGCAACCACTCTCCCGACACATTGTTGGTTCTGAGATAGCAACAGGATCGAAGAACAATTGCTGTGGGAATTGCAATTTTTGTTGGAATCGTAGAGGAACGATGAGATCAACGACGAACACTACTGGAGCAACTCGGCGATCTCTCCTGCAGAGGGATTGGTTCGCTGTATACGCTATTTTTCTTGCCGGTATACCAGAGCAATCCTCTTCGTTTGTGATTGTTTCTAGTTCCCAATGTGGCAGAGTGTATTCTCCTTGGAAAGGAGACCACAGAGTCTTTCCAGAAGTCGACGACTGTCGGAGAGATAGTCGACTCTGGGTCGCGATGCAAAATGAAGAGGAATTATTGGCGTCCATCGAAGATGGTTCTATCGATATCGATGCCCTCCAAGAGTTGCTGGGGGAAGATTTTGATATCGACAGCCTGCTAGAAGAGGATGACGATGTAGAAGATTCTCTCGACGAGGATTCTCTCGACGAAGAAGGAGAGAAGATAAATTATGTTTTAGAAGAGGAGGAAGAAGACGAGATGTATGGCACCTTGGAAGAGAGAGGAAATAACGATAACGGTGCGATGATTGGTGCCTTAGAGGAGGAGGAAGCAGAAGAAGCCTTCGAAGAGGAGAAAGATGCAGATGCGATAGAAACCGTCTTGCAGGAAGAAGCAGCGGTAGATTATGAGGATGAAGCGGAAGAAGATGCGATAAACATAGTCTCAGAGGGAGAGGTGGAAGAAAGTTACGAGGAGAAGGAAGATGAAGACGTGATCAGTGGTGTCTTCGATGGGGAGGAAGAAGTTTTAGAAGATCACGACCAATCTAATAATGATGATCAAGATCGTGAAGAAAAAGTTGAAGCTGAAGTAGATGAAATGGAGCTTATCGTAAAATTTTTGGATGAATGCATGGCAAATCCAGTTGGTGGATTGGACGTGTCCTCGGATGCCGAACTCATTCGAGAACTCTATGGAAACATTCCATTGGAGGCGTCATCAAGCGATGAACCAGCCGGATCACCAGCATCAACCTTGAAGGCCTCCTACACGGTAGAAAATCTTCTGCACCGCTTTGTGGATGAATGGAGGGATGCCATTGTGCGTCTCGAAGAAAAGGATGATTCCGAAATTTCTCTCGAAGAACTTAAGGAACGCGAACAAATATTCCGACCCCAAGCGTATGATTATCACAAAACAATTGTCGCTATTTCAAAGGACGAGAAGAGCATGGATGACTTTGATGTCAAGGCAGAACGAATCTTCGAACTAGCTTCTGAACAAAGAGAACTTGTCTCCTTCTTAGCCGATCACGTGGATCCCCTGGCCGCTAAGGCATTGCATCCTAACCATCGGTTGATGGAGATCGTGCTGGAGTCGTTATCACAATCCTCCGAACGAGGTGTCGATCGAAAGGCCTCAACAATTTTCAATGAATGGCTTCTCGATTACGGGCTGACACCCAGCCCGGCCATGTATGCACCATACATCAAAATGATTGCCAGGGCTCGAAATAGGGGCGCTGCCCGGAAGGCAGATGCGATCCTGCGCGAGGCCATTTCGAAATATCCTCCAGACAAGTTTGAAAGCCCGATTGGGGTGGATGTATTTAATACCGTTGTAACTTCATACGCCAAGGCACGGGGTGAATCCAATGGACCACAGCGGGCCCAGGAGCTGATTATATTTATGGATGGCCTTGATGTCCCCGGTTGTGCCCCAAACGCTAAGACCTTCACTTCTTTGGTCGATGCTTACGCGCAGACAAATGAATGGGAGGGAGTATCAGAGGCCCAGACAATCCTAAACAATTTGCTGAACCAATACTTACTTCAGGACAACAAGGGAGGAAAACATCTAGAGCCTAGTGTTGCGACTTGGACAATTGTTATGTCCGCTTGGATGCGATTGTCGAAAAAGGGACGAAAGGGAGCCGCAAAAAGGGCTGGAGATTTGCTTCAGCGGATGGAATCTCTCTCCTCGCAGGGACGGATATCTTTTAAACCCGATGCTATTACCTACGTGACTGTCTTCAACGCATACGCGGGCTCCAAGTTTGATGATGAGGTAGAAAAGGCCGAAGAACTCCTGGAGGAAATGAACGAAAGATACTTGGACGGAGATGACACCTTTCAGCCAACTGTGCGCTCCATTAAGACGCTCATTGACTCTTGGATCAAAATTGGAGAAATTCGACGCGCGGAAGAGGTCCTCAACACCTACCAAGACATTCTTGAAGATGCCGAGGACAACCAAGAACTAAAACACACCATGTCGGCAGAGGAGTGGCAGGGCATTTACAAGTCGCTTCTGATTGGTCACGCTAAGATGGACAATCCGAAACGAGCCATCGCCTACCTAAACCTTATGATCGAGAATGACGATACTGAACCCGATAGTATGTGCTACGAACGCATTATGGATGCCTACTACCGATTGGAACCAGAAAATTGTGCAAAGAAAGCGCAGGCTCTTTTCAAGGTGTTGGAAGAGCGTCGACAAGGCGGTAAACTAGTCCCAAACGAACGGGTCTTTACAACTTTTATTCGAAACCTTATTAAGAGTAAGGTTCCAGGATTGCACAAAAAGGCGGATTTGATGCTTCAGCGAATGCATAGCCTGGCAAACCAAGGGAACGTTGGCGCCGAGCCCTCTATATTTACATACAACGCTGTCTTGAACGCATGTAGCG
>Ga0115013_10000566_pt1 | contig 22241 bp, 12 predicted proteins | sample SouAtlMetagenome_2_FD_88686 | JGI IMG/M metagenome (GOLD analysis project Ga0115013, IMG submission 88686) | Marine eukaryotic phytoplankton communities from Atlantic Ocean - South Atlantic ANT15 Metagenome | ecosystem: Environmental > Aquatic > Marine > Oceanic | place: South Atlantic Ocean...
AGTTGGGATGGGAACAAACAAATCAAAGAACCCTTTCCGGCGTAGCATGCCGAAATACATGTATTCAGGAAATTACACTGCGAAAGGTGCCGCTGGTCTGTTGAATGACGGGGGCAAAGCAAGAGAAGAGGAGGCTGAGAAAGCCGCTGCCTCCATGGGGGGCTCCCTAGAGGCATACTACTGGTGCTACGGGGAAATGGACTTCATGATGATCATCAACGTCCCATCCGAGGAGATGGCGATCAAGTTCTCTCTGCATGTTGGCGCCTCAGGAGTCTTCAACGGTAAGTTGACTCCCTTGATATCGGTCGACACTATGGAAGCCGCGACAACCACGGAATTGCCCTTCATCAGGCTTCCCGGCGAGTAAAATTCCAACTGGAATTGGTAGTCCCGCCCGGATTCGAACCAGGGTCATGGCATCCAGAGTGCCATATGATGGACCACTACACTACGGGACTTCGAACCTGCGGTGAGCGGTTTTGTATTTCAACGAACCCATGATGGTCTAAAGGACATATCATGCCCTGAAGCGAGCCATGATTTCCTCATGCTTCTCCCGATCCGGCCTCAGCATATCCGGCGGAAGGTCGCACAGGGGGGTGTCCACGAGACCCTGATCCTCGTCGGCCGTCGGCATCTCGGTGTTATGGTGGAGAAGGCCCGTCACATGCTTCTTGTCGACCTCAGCGTCGTGGAGGGCTGCGATTGCCGCAGTCGGGTTGGTGTGGTCGTATTCCGAGGATAGCGTCTCGAGCCGGAGGACGCTCCCGTCGAAGAGTTGCACGTCCTCATACCCTCCCTCCGGGATATCCACCTCGTTGAGAGGCTGGAAGTGGTGGATGTAGTCGATACCATGGAGTTCCTCGCCGTGGTCCTTCACATATCCGTACGAGCTGTAGGATTCGTCGTTATTGGCGAAGGTCACGCAGGGGGAGATCACGTCGATTACGGCCATCCCCCTGTGACTCAGAGCGGCCTTCATCAGGGCTGTCAGCTGCTTCTTTGCACCGGAGAAGGACCGCGCGACGAATCCGCATCCGAGATTGATGGCGAGCTTGCACATATCGATTGGGGGCTGCTCGTTCGGTGCACCCTTGCGCTTCTTCGACCCCTTCTGAACGGTCGCGGAGTACTGCCCCTTGGTCAGCCCATAGACCCCGTTGTTCTCGATGATGTACACCATGTTCAGATTCCTCCTTATCGCATGGATGAACTGGCCGATGCCTATGCTGGCCGAGTCGCCGTCGCCCGATACCCCCAGATACACGAGATCCTTGTTGACCATATTCGCACCAGTTGTGACCGAGGGCATCCGACCATGGACTGTGTTGAAACCATGCGACTTCCCGAGGAAGTAGGCAGGGGTTTTCGAAGAGCAGCCTATGCCGCTCATCTTCGCTATTCTGCTCGGGTCGATACCATTCTCCCAGCAGGCCTGGATTATCACCCCTGAGATTTGATCGTGACCGCAGCCGGGGCAGAGGGAGGAAGGACCTCCAGTGTAGTCGCTTTTCGGAAGATCAATGACATTCAGTTTCACGGGCCTCATGGCTTCACCTCTCCAAGGGTCTCCAGAATCATATCCGCATATATCCTTGCGCGCGGAGGCATGCCGTCCGAGTATGCAACGCTGGATATCCTTGAGGCTAAATCGTTGGGAAGCTCCTTTCTCAAGACCCCGTACAATTGCCCATCTCGATTAATCTCGAGCACAATGACCCTTTCATGCCTCTCGATGAAACTCTCGACATCCGGGTGGATAGGCATGGCGCGAATGCGACACTGACTCACCTTCAAGCCGGTCTGCTCAATCATATCATCAATCTCCTGAATCGTGTTCTCCATTGACCCCATGTAGATGATGCCCACGTCCTGATTTTCCTCTTCCCTAATCACGGGCGCTGGAAGATCCGCTCTGGAATTATCGATCTTCCTCTTCAAGCGCATCATCAACTTCCTGTAAACATCCGGCTCCTCGCTGTAGATTCCGTCTTCGTCATGACCTGTCCCTCGGTATAGGATAGGATCCAGGCCCGACCCTGGCAGAGTTCTGTATGGGACCCCGTCGCCGTCGACATCTCTGTACCGGCCGTAGTTTTCGATCGCAGAAACTTGCTCTGCTGTACGTAGGACCTTGCCGCGATCGATCTCTTCCGACGGGTACTCGAAACCGGTGCATACCCAGTTGTTCATTCCGAGGTCAAGGTCCGAGAAACCGAACACCAGAGTCTGATAACGCTCAGCATATTCGAAAGCCCTCCAACCGTATTCGAAGCATTCTTCCACAGTTCCAGGTATGAGAACGATATGCTCGGTATCTCCGTGACTTGCTTCTCTCAGGAGATTAAGGTCGCCTTGCTGGGTGCGTGTCGGGAGTCCCGTGGAGGGTCCGACCCTGTTCACATCCCAAATGACTCCGGGAACCTCTGCGAAATATGCCAAGCCGATGAATTCAGACATCAGGGAGATACCCGGTCCGGAGGTACAGGTCATGCCTCTCCCCCCGGCCCATCCTGCTCCAAGAACCATGCCTGCAGCTGCAAGCTCGTCCTCAGCCTGAACCACGGCGCAGGTAGACTCTCCATCGCTCGTATCTCTTAATTCGGGCAACCATTGAATGATTCCCTCTGCCACCGAAGATGATGGTGTGATAGGGTACCAAGATAGCATGTTTATGCCGCCATATATGGATCCGAGTGCTACGGCCTCATTGCCATCCACAAGGAAGGTATCCTCGTCCTTCTCCCGCGCCTCGACGACATGGGGGCTTTCCCAATCAATCCCTTCAGCAGCCATGGCACGTCCTTCTTCTATGGCTCTGAGATTTACCTCGACCGCCGACGACTTGCCCTTGAACTGCCTGTTCACAGCACGCTCCAGAGCATCCTGTTCGATACCGATTAGGTGTTGAATCACGCCGACATAATACATATTGGCAATCATCTTCGCCATTTTTGGATTGATCCCACGTGCGAGCTTGGTCATAGGAAGGCCAAATACCAGACAGTCTTCTCTTTCAACAGGCATTTTCACGTTTTCATTGTAAATTATGACCGTGCCAGATTCAATCTTCTCGATATCCTTGAACCAGGTATCCGGATTCATGAGTATCTGGATATTGGTCCTATCTCCCGGTGCCTGATACCCCTTGTCGGAGGCACGAATGATGAACCATGTCGGGAGTCCCGAGATGTTGCTGGGGAAGAGATTCTTCCCGCTCACGGGAACGCCCATCTCGAATAATGAATTTAGCAGTATCAAATTGGATGACTGGGAACCTGTTCCATTGGCTGTTGCGACGTTGATTACGAAGTCGTTCACTGTAGCGCCCATGTCCGGAATACACACCTTTGCTATCGCACGCACAGCATACGAGCGGCCCTCGCTGAGGAGTGACGAACTTAGACATTCGCGTCCCGTCTGTCAAAATTTCAAACCCCGGGAGACTCTCAAATGCATTCAAAATCAACTCATCGATTGACCCGTCAAGTTTTCAGTAAACACCCTCTCGCTAAGCCCATGCCAGCCAGCTCTAAGGTCAAGGATGCCGCGAGTAAAGCGAATACAGCATCGGAATCCGGAGACTACGATTTAGCCCTGAATCTGTTGAGAGATGCATGGGATGACGATTTGAAAAAAGGCGACCAGGTGTTGCTTATCAGAACAGCAGGCATGATCCATATGTCAAGGGGTCAGGCAGATGAGTCCATACGACGCCAAGCATGGAAAGACGCTAGGAAGAACCTTGAAAGAGCACAGAAAATCGACTCGGCAAATAAAGAGACAAGAAGGCAATTGAATAGCCTGATGTCGATGATGGATGAATCAGGAATATACGTGGGGCGTGGATTTTCATTATTCGCCAACGGCGAACCGACCCCCTTCGGCCTCCTAGCGATGTTCGTTTCCGGGATAATCCTCCTGGCAATATTTGGGCAAGGCAGGGAAATCATCGGCAGCATCGGCGAAGGGGATTCGAACACAGCCGCCGAGGGGGACACCGTCATCATGACAGTCAGTTACTACCCTCATCAGGGAGCCCAGAAAGTCACGGGCGATATCGAGATTCAGCTTTATCCCAACGATGCCCCCGATCACGTTGCCAGTTTCATAGAACATGTTGAGAATGGAATGTATGATGGCACCTCATTTCACAGGGTGATTGACAATTTCATGATACAAGGCGGCGATTTCCAAAATTCCGATGGAACTGGAGGGTATGCTTCCGGATTCTATGGGTACTGTAACGGGCAGCAGGCGACCTCTCCTCAAGATTGCTCCCCTACCAGCTACACTCTTCCTGATGAGGCGGATAACGGCCTCTTACACGAGTCATGCACCATCTCGATGGCTAAGACCTCGCAAGCGAATACGGGAGGGAGCCAATTCTTCCTCATTCCCGAGGATAGCGCGCCAGAATGGTTGGACGGCAAGCATACGGTTTTCGGCTCCATAGTATCTGGCTGTGACGTTGTTACCAGTATAAGCGAGGTCCCAACTCATGACGGAAGTGGGAACGATCCTGCAGATCGTCCGGTTAATCCAGTTGTTTTGATATCTGCAGTCTTACAATGAATACACGTCTGAGTCGGCATCTTCAATTGCTTGAGTCAAAGGGCCCTCTTCGATGGCTCACGGGATACCGTTCGGTGCACTTAGGTCATTCGAGACCTCAGATGGCTCTGAAGGCAGGTTTGTTTCGATAGAATCGCTGGAGGAGAATGGCGCTTGCAGCATCCAAGATATGCCATACACAATACGAATCTTATTGGAGGCAGCACTCAGAAGATGCGATGGCCATCTGATAACTGAAGACGACGTACTGAGAATTGCATCATGGAAGCCGGGGTGCGATAGGGCCGAGATCCCATATCGTCCAAGCCGCGTCCTTCTGCAGGACTTCACGGGTGTTCCCGCTGTTGTCGACATAGCTGCCATGAGGGATGCAATTGTTGAGATGGGCGGAGACCCCTCCAAAGTAAATCCTCAAGTTCCAGTCGATCTAGTCATAGATCACAGCATTCAAGTCGATGCTTCCGGATTAATACCCGATGCACTCGAACTCAATCTTGACCATGAATATCGTAGGAATATGGAACGCTACTCTTTCTTGAAGTGGGGGCAGTCATCGTTTGATAACTTCAGAGCAGTACCTCCCGGACGTGGAATCGTACACCAAGTAAATCTCGAATGGATTGCAACCGTTGCTCGTGAGGAAGAAGGCCTATGGTTGCCAGATTCGCTAGTCGGCACCGACAGCCACACCACGATGATAAACGGACTCGGGGTACTCGGATGGGGCGTCGGGGGAATAGAGGCTGAGGCGGTCATGCTCGGCCAGCCGATCTACATGCTCCTGCCAGAAGTGGTGGGCATGGAGCTGACCGGTTCACTAAGCCCAGGAGTAACCGCCACAGACATGGCTCTACGGATTGTAGAGATGCTGAGGGAGCACGGAGTTGTCGGGCGCTTCGTAGAATTTTATGGCGAGGGTCTTGACGCACTCAGTCTTCCAGACAGAGCTACAATTGCTAACATGGCTCCCGAGTACGGTGCAACATGTGGATTCTTCCCCGCTGACTCAACTACCATGAATTATCTGAAAAATTCAGGGCGTGAACAATCGATAGTGGATGACATCGAGAGATACCTTCGAGCGAACCGCCTCTTCAGAATAGAATCAGACTCGCCGCCCCTGTTCACTTCCACTCTGAAACTCGATCTTTCTTCTGTTGAATCCTCGTTGGCAGGGCCAAAGAGGCCTCAGGATCGAGTCGCACTTTCGGGGATGAGGGAACACTGGAGAGATTCCCTCACAGCCCCTGTGGGTCACTCTGGACATGGTGTCGATCAGAGCGATGTATGCGCAACTCAGAATCTCTCAGATAGAAGTGAAGATTTGAGCCATGGTTCAGTGGTCATAGCAGCTATTACCAGCTGCACGAACACCAGTAATCCCTCGGTGATGGTTGCTGCCGGACTTCTTGCCAAGAATGCTGTAAAGGCAGGGCTATCGATCAAACCGTGGGTCAAACCGAGCCTTGCTCCCGGATCAAGAGTCGTTACTGAGTACCTCGAGGCGGCAAATCTTGACGGAGATCTCAGTATTTTGGGATTCAATACTGTCGGATATGGCTGTACAACATGCATAGGAAACTCAGGCCCATTAGATGACGATATAGAATCCGCCATAGATTCGGCCGATCTTGTAGTCGGTAGCGTGCTATCTGGAAATAGGAACTTCGAGGGACGCGTCCATGCCAAGGTGAAAGCAAACTATCTCGCAAGCCCCCCACTAGTCGTCGCTTATGCCATAGCAGGGCATCTCGACTTCGATTTCTCCACGGACCCAATGGGCCATGATTCGGACGGAAATCCAATAATGCTGGCCGACTTATGGCCATCAGATGCTGAGATAAGCGCCGTAGTCTCAGAGGCAATAACTCCAGAGATGTACAGGGATAGATACGCGGACGTACTCACTGAGCCCAGATGGGAGTCTATACCAGCGACGACATCGCAGCTTTACGATTGGGACCCGGATTCGACCTATGTAAGGCGTCCAACATTCCTAAGCGGCATCCCCAGAAATATCGAACCGATAGACCCGATAATAGGCGCAAGAGCGTTACTGGTGCTTGATGACAGCGTTACTACGGACCACATCAGTCCCGCTGGATCATTCGCATCGACTTCTTCAGCCGGCTTGTATTTGACAGATAAGGGCATATCCCCTCGAGACTTCAATTCATATGGCAGCAGGAGAGGCAATCACGAGGTCATGATGAGGGGCACTTTTGCAAATGTCCGTATCAGAAACAAGCTAGCACCAGAAACAACGGGCGGATTCACCACGCACATGGCCTCCGGGGATGTTGTATCTATATTCGAGGCAAGCAGGAGGTATCGGGATGAGGGTACCCCGCTTATTGTAATTGCAGGCAGCCAATACGGTACGGGCAGCAGCAGGGATTGGGCTGCTAAGGGCCCATTACTGCTTGGAGTCAGGGCTGTAATCGCAACTTCCTTTGAACGGATTCATCGTTCAAACCTCGTTGGAATGGGCATCCTTCCCCTAACATTCGCAGAGGGGGATGATGCCAATTCCCTGGGTCTCAACGGTACTGAGTCATTCGACATACCCGCAGACATAGCCCTTGAGCCGGGTCAGAACATCCCCATTAAGGCTAGAAAGGAAGATGGCTCAACAATACGCTTCGAGGCAGTAGTCAGGCTCGATACTCCTGTTGAGGTGGAATACTACCGCAATGGAGGTATTCTTCAGACCGTTCTAAGGGGACTTGCTGATTGAGGGGTGTTTTTGCATGGTAAAAATGAGATTTTCTTTCAGACATGAGCCGAATGACATAGTCACTGTGATCGAGGGGCCTGAAGCTTGGGTGAAACATTTCGTCGAGCAGATGGGCCTTGAAGGGGATTGTGGCTGGATGATGGAGATGACTCAACAAGGCCAGCAATCGAACGATGAGAACGCTCCCGAAGGATCGTCGGTGCTCCCCGGGCCACCTCCCGATCCATCCAAGATCCCTGCAGTCATACGAGAGATAGGCTCATTCGATCCTTCCGAGAATTTAGAATCAAATAAGCCACCACCCTTGGACGAGGAGGAGCTCCGTTCATTCATATCGGAGATGCCCGAGCCAGAAATACCTCCTGATTCCATATCTAACGATCCACTCACGGAAGAATGGCTTAGATTGGTACTCGCCATCGTGGTCACTGAGCATGGAATTTCCTCCATGCTGCCTGAGACTATAGCCAGCATTCTTTCAGAAAGAACAAGTCTCGACGATATTGCAGTATCAATCGCACTCAAGCGTTTGTGGGTTGCAGGGAAAGTAGATAAAATTCTTACAGAACAGGGCGAGGAGTACTCTCCGTCGCCGTCTTGGATACAAGTCTACAGAGAATGAATCTGGCATAATTCTCTGCTCAACTCTCGGTAAACAATAAGAGAGCCCTGTATCTCCGCGCTGCTATGCGCAGCGGAGCCAACGTGAAAAGAACTGAGAATAGGAGGGCCAAGGCAATCTCCCTCGTGGTGATGATGGTCTCCATGACCTTGGTTTCTTTTGTACCAGCTGCAAGCGCTTCGCAGATTACCCAATATGCCGTGCAAAGAGACCCCCATTTCGTAGCAACAGGCGACCTCGACTGTGACGGTGACAATGATATCGCCGCATCGAGCAGCATGGGCTTCTACCTCACATCGATGTTCAATGACGGTGCAGGGGGCTTCCCCGACAGACAAGACATATTCATCGCAGGAGGCGTTGGAGACTCTCAGCGACAGAGCATCTTCCAGACTGCGAACAGTCAGCAGATAGAGATAGCCGACATAGATGGCGATCAGATGCCAGACATCGTCTACTTCCAAGAGAACGTAAGATTCGTCGGGGAGACGTTCGTTCGCCCAGCGAATCTCACTGTGCTGTGGGGCGAGTGCAACATGAATACCCATCAATGGAGCCGAGATATCATCGAGATTCCATCCCATCCATTCAGCCAAGGCATGGATGTAGGGGATATCGATGATGATGGCGACGACGACATCATACTGGCAACAATGACGCCCGATGGCGGACAGACATATCTCGAGGTCTTCAAGGGCCCAGATCCAGGGCCACAGGCAGATCAGACAATATTGGTGCCAGCCCCCACGTATGGGCATTATAGCTACATAGAACTAGGTCAATGGGGCGAGGATCTAGCCGAGGACCCATTCACCGGGCAGACACTCCCTGGCGAGTGCGAGGACCTGGACCTTTGGGTTCTCCGAACGCCTAGGTACAACCCCGGTGCGGGATACTCTGTTGGCAACTACGATAACATGACGGTGATTGAGTTTGACTGCGTAACGGGGCTTTATGCCGACCCCAATGTCGGAGGCTCCGCAGCAGCAGCAGTCCATGACTTCACACTTGACGCAGAGCACGGATATGAACTTCAGATCGACGTAGAAGACACTGATGGAGATGGAATAATCGACATGGTCGCCGCAGTAGACGGGATAGAGGGGAGAGTAAGCTATGCAACCAGGAGCGGAGTAAACTCAAATTGGGATACCCGGAATTACATCAATCTTGGAAATTACAAGGGCGCTTCGATTACTATAGCGGACGTGAATGGAGATGATAACATGGACTTCTTCGTTCCAACTGAATTGACCTTGACTAGACTGCAAGATTCGACATCCAAGAATCAGACTTACACCACAGTCGAGAATCTGAGGGAACTTAACAGTGTAGAGATCATTCTCTCAGATGCCCAGGGCACGGGTTACCTGTCGCCCATATCTTTTGATGTTGGAAGAAGACCTACCGTGGCAGTACCAGCACAACTCAAAGATGACGGGGACGGATCCTCAGCACTGGAGATAATCATCGGTCAGCGCGACTATTCCTATCGTTTCTCAAGCGGAGCCATGTGGATGGATACCTTGGGGTGGCCAGGTGCAGGAGACTTCCTTTCGGTACTAACATTGGATAATCAAGACGTTGCGATCGACGGCTTGACAATCGCACCTGCCTCTACTGACCCAGCAACCGGTTCAGCACAGTTAGGCGAGGGGACAAGATTTGTGAATGTCACTCTGATGAATACTGGACTCAATCCTGTAAGCGGGTCTGTCGATCTAGACCTCGCAGTAAAGGAGGTTACGGGAGGAGTCGATACAGTAGTCTACTCAAATGATTTCGATGGAACCACCGAGTCTTCCAACTGTGCCTCTTGCACATGGACTGGGGTATCATACACGTCCGACTTCTCTCCAGGGACATCATGGCACGAGGAGAGAAACTCCACCGCACTAACCGAGAACGTTTCAACTTACGAGGCGGATCACAATCCAACCAACTACATGTGGGCGGGGCTGGACTACAATGGAACTGATGAGAACAACTCAGGATACTTCAACAACATGGATGAGGCTTTCATACTACAAAACGTGGATCTCACGGGATCAGATGCTGCTTTCTTGGACGTATCGATCCTTTGTAGTGTTGCATACACTAACTTGTTCCTCTCTGAACCGTATGTAGTCCAAGAACGCTGGCTGTATGAGGACTCGTGCGGGATAGAAGCTTTCTCAGAAGGAAGGGGATGGGAACGCGTGTGGTTCCAAGGCGGATACGATCAAGATCGATACTTCAACCTCTTAGCGTTGAACCAGGACCCCGAACTTGAGATCAAGAACTTCGCAATTTATCCATATTACCTCACTGAGTGGACCAACTACACGGAGGGTGGGTCCGAGGACAATTCAACCAACACACTAGAATCAATCGACCTTACGCCCTATGCTGGAGAAGTCATCGATCTCAGATTCCGCTTCAGGAGCGGGTTGGTAGGCTCTGTAGGCACTGTCGACACATCCTATGATTCAGGATTCGACGGTTTCGCATTTGACAACATAACTGTCAGGAAGAGAAACACTGCTTTCGGAGAAGAGCAGTCTATCTCGCAACAAGTCAGCTTCCAGCCACTCGCTGCAGGCGAGCAAAGGGAAATCTCCCTTTCTGCGGACTTTATCGACAACAAGACGTACTACATCAGCACCACGCTGTCTAACTTCAATGGATTCGTCGATCAGGACCCCATTAATGACGCATTGAAATTCCAGACCCTCGTTAGAAATCTATACGACCCCGGACTCGCAGCAGATCCATTCGTTGATTTCGAACCAGGGGTAAGGTATGCTTCTGCAGAGTATCCGATTGATGTCCGAGTTCAGAACTTCGGAAATACGATAGTGAATTGGACCACAGAAGCCGAGATATTCAACGCGTTACCGGATCTCACCGCTATCGAAGATTTCTCAGGTATAAATCCAATATGGACAGACGATAATGACCAGGAGGGTAAGGAAAATGGCACTAGGCTAGATGACTCCACGACATCAAACCAGGCGCTTCCTCAGAATCAGGGCGTGTTCAAGAATTTCGCATATTGGCTCGGAGACCCGGACATCGGATACGGCGATAATTGGGATGAGACGCTCACAGTAGGGCCAGTTGCTGTATCTCAGACAGATTCTGATTACACTTACGCCTCATGGGACTACTATGCAGAAGGAGACTATCTCCAGGATCAATTCGGCAATGTCCTCGCAGTTCGTGACTCAGCGTCTCTTACTGTGGATTGGACAAAGAGCGGACAGTCGTACACCGGTCTAGCTTACGGCTCATGGGTCGATCTCAATGAAAATGGGGTCCAGCGCACAAATCCTGAAGATCCAAACTTCCACGCCTGTGAAGACTTCGATAACGACGGCAACTACGACGAAGCCGAGTATTTCGGAGACCGTAATGACCAGGGCAATTACATCGTTTGGTTCGATTCAGAGTCAATAGTGAAGTCAGTGGTTCTGGATCTGACGCATATCGTGATACAGAATCGCACATCTGAAGAGCCACAAGAGTGGAGAGATGAATGTACGTCTCTGGCCGATGCCGAGGTCACACTCACATGGAGATTCACATCCAATGGGGATGGCGTCAATGGAAATGCCGGACTGGCCGGATTCGCCATCGACAATATCAGATTTGAGGAATTCACATTCGAAGATGATGGGAATTACTCGATGCCAGTGAACGGACTCGACTCCCAAGAGGGGATGACCGTATCGTTGGGTACACATGACTTCGATTCTGGATTGTACCGAATTGATGTTAGGACGATATTCGACAACAATGACCCCACTCAGAAGTGGTATTTGGCTGAAGAGGTCAACCCCTCGAATAACTTCTCCAAAGTTCAATTCAGTATTGACAGTGCTGAGATAACGCTCTTGCAACCTAACGTGCTTGATTGTGTGGGCGATGTTACTTACGAATGTGTCTACCCGATAAGCTCGACATCGGCACATACCTACTCGCTTCCCATACTCAATGGTGTGATTGAAGGGGTCTACGAGGTTACAATGACCGTCGTAGATACGACGACCGGCCAGACGGTATGGCAAGCAAACTCAGATAATGGCCCCTTCGACTTGGTCCCCCATCAGCGCACATTCGCTAACTGGTCTGTAGGGTCAAACGTCGAAATAGGCTCCAGCGGGATGTTCAACGCATGGGAGGACAGCAGGAAGTACAATCTAAGTTGGGCAGCTAAACTTGTCAGCGATGATAGCGACAACGGCAATGTACGATTCTTTGAGATCGCCTTCATGGACCATATCGATGTAGCCATCTTATCCAACCCAACAGATCAGAATCGTCTTCAGAGGGTCAAGTCAGATCTAGAGGCCATGGGCATGGTGTACACGCAGTTCCGAACGAATGAGTGGGAAGACTATGTTACGCAGGACTGGGCTGGAGTGTATGATAAGATACTCCTTCCATGGCAAACTGATTACAACGCTGAGTACGGCGAATACTATCAGAAATTGAATGAGTTGCGCGGAGACGGACTTTCAACAAATGACGTCCTGGACGACTTCATGGTCAATGGAGGCACTTTGCAGGTTCATTTGGGCCCATACAGGAACGATTACGTCCCAGACAATCTCCCCTTCGGAATGGATATTCAGGAGAGGGACCCTTCGAACTCGACGATCAGATTCGATTACGAAGACGTTAGAGTCATCGATCGCTATCACCCCCTCCTTTCCAATATCGAACTGAGCTACTTGCAATCAGTCCATGCCGGTCAGTATGTGGCAAGATCGGGATTGGATATATCGCAAGTCCAACCCAATCAGGTTCCATCTGCATGCGGAGGCAGGATTTCCGATCCTTTGGGAACATTCCACAGCCTTCTTGGAAGTGTTGAGTACGGCTCACAATCCTTGCTAAGTCTTTGCAACAGAGGCAATGGAGGCATGATTGTTACGACCATGGATGTTGAAAACCCAAGTTTCTCAGAACCATATGGCAGTGAGTCAATGCCCCTCCTTTCCAATATGCTCGGTTACAGCGTAACGCCGTATCCTGTTGATTTCGGAATTGCCGGTGATACGTTCGACCTAACGATAAATGGTGAAGCACCTTCAATCAATACCGTGACCAAGGCATACAATACAGTCTACATCAAGTCAAATTCCCAACTTCAGTTTAGCTATGTGTCTGAGCAGAGTGATCTGATAGCCGATTGGACTCTGGAGCCAGGCGGCGAAGACTCAGTAACGGGATGGGACAATGAGATTGTAGATCCGGGCGAGTATTCTTGGGTTTCCCAGACATCCGCAGATCTCCCCACACTCGGTTCATTCTGTGTTGAGGACACATTGTCATCCACAGGGTGTTTCCTAGGTGCTGAATGGCTGCTAACTCTGTATTTGCACGATGCAGAGGGCCATACCAGGATGACCTATGTTCGTTTGATCACAAATGATACATTGGCGGACGAAGAAGATCCAACTGCATCTTTTTCGATGGTTCAGGATGATCTCACAGACGAGTTCGTCACTAGCGATGGAACGAAGACTGTTGGAGGGGTCGAGTGGGACGTCTATCGAGTCAGACTGACACCCACAGGCGATATATCCCTGTCATTCACAGGTGCTGACAGTATCGACCCAGATGCTCCTGAGGGCGAGACAGGCATCCAGATGTACTCGTGGCGCGTTTACTTTGACTATCCTGTAACCTCTCAGCCAAGCTTAGAGGGGCATCTGTTCGAAGTTCCGGCATCGGCAGGAGGAGATGCATTTACCTACACGTTCCGCAATGTGACGAGCGATGGTGTCTTAGAGAATCAGATCCGTCTGGAACTCATCGTTTATGATAAGGCAGGCAAAGACTCATCGAAGGCAAGAATGTACTTCGTAGTGGTGGGCGAAGACTACGGAGACGATCCTCCAGTGGTATCTTTCAGCTCTCCGAAGCCAAACGACTCCCAGACTGAAGACCGAGTCACGATTAGCGGCACGGTTGTTTCAGGCGCCGAGAACTCGGATGTGAGGATACAAGTGGCGCTCGATGCAGTCACTTTGGATCTATCACCGACTCCGAAAAACACTCAGAAGGCAATCGGCAAGTATAACGAGACAGGATTGCTCGGTGATGGGGCTTCATTCTCTATCACGCTAGATATCTCTGATCTCTATTCTGAAACGGATGGAGTATTATCTACGGTTTACATTCGAATCATAGAAGGCGATGGCGTGAGGTATACAACCACCTCTAGCGAAGACATCTATCTGCTCAAGAGAAGCAGCGACCCATGCGAAAGGGACCCATCTGCTGATGGATGCGACACCGAAGGTCAGGGCCTCGGATTGATAATTCCGATTGTAGGGGCCCTTCTCCTTGTCCTTGCCATAGCAGGAGTCACCCTTTCAATGAGGGGCAGAGGCTCCTCTGCAGTGAGTGACGAAATAAGGTCGTTCCAAGGAGTGGAGGACATGGATCCAGTCGAAGCCTACGTGCAGCAGATGGTCGGCCAAGGATACCCTGAAGACTATGCCCGGCAGTACGCCCAGGACTATTACGCCAATCTAGAAAAGAAGTAGCCGGATAATTTCACTGAGGAGTGAAACCCGTGGCCCAGCGGCGCTGTACGCGCTGCCCCTCGGCAACGATTCTGCTATGACGTTCTATCCATGCCGGTGGCCTGTATTTCAACATCGATTTGTGAAGTCTGCCTTCTCTGATATTCTCAGGTATGCACACCTTGCCGGAGGCCATTTCTATATCCAGTGCGCGATCCAAATCTGTCGCATTCCTGTTCATCCATCTGAAAAGAGGCTCAGACATACGAGTCATCGTAAAGAATGCAGTCAGGATGACCAGGAATGTGGCCACTTGGCCCTTGGCACCATATGGGGCAAGAGCAGCGGAAGCAATGAATCCGAGTACGAATACAAGTGGTGCAATCATGAAGAATAGAAAGTATGTCTGAGATACTGGTTTCTGATTTCGATACCTCTCAATCTTCTCCCAACGTGGGTGATTCGGATCCTGAGGTCTAAAGACGTCCTTTTGTCTGAGTCTAAGCGCGTCTTTCAAACTCCTCCCCACATCTGCAGTCCTACGTTTCTGAGATTTAGTCAGCGTATCCTGATCTAGATTCACAATCAAATCCATTATTCTGGATGCTGCAGCGTATTCCCCATATCTTGCAAGAATTGCCACTTGCTCAATCATTGGAGCAGGAGATTCTGGTTTTAGAACGCGATATTCCTCCCACCACTCTAGCGCATCCTCCATCATACCTAGGTGATCGACAAGAATAAGGCCCCCAAGAGCCCATGCTTCTTCTAGATCAGGATTGAATGAAACCGCTGAACGAAGACATCTGACTGCATTGGCACATTGCGAGAGATCAGGATCTATTGGTCTACCCCTACTTCTCGGAGGGAGATGCAAATCTGCAGCCTCAAGCCACAATAAGCCATCTTCAGGATGATCCTTCAGAGCAGCTTCAATAGCTTCAATGGCCGCTTCTCGACCTTCTTCTTTCAGAGTCTCACGAATACTTCCGAGAACATCCTCAGGCTCACTCATCGAGCGAGGCACAGGGGCATCGAGGATGAATCCTCCTGTTCATCTTGGTCTCCGATTAGTACGGCCCCTTCTGCTACCATGATCCTCTTTTCTGCTTCTATCGCTTCGATTGCGAGCATTATTGCCTCTATTATTGCGTTGCATGGAGCCACTTCTGGGACGATGTCCACTTGCATCCCCGCGTCTCTTCCCCCTGTCTGAATGATTTCGCGGAGTAGCCCCAGAACCCGGATTCTTATGCGGTCGAGGACTTCCACATTTCGAACATTTTGAAGTTCTAGAATTCATACTCCTACATGCTGAGCAGACCCATGTAGGCAACATCTTTCCACTGTTGGTTTTACGTGGCTTCCTATCTCCGAATCTCTCTTTCCCCGTATTCCTTGATTTCGGCCGATCTCTCCTCTGTGCCCCTCCTTTCGACACATTCCTATTCTTCCTGTTATCATTTCGGCTTCTTCTTCCGATTTCGATAGGGGCGCCTATTGCGGATGATGAATCTATTTTCTCAGACAGAGAAACATGTACCAGTGCATTTTCTATGCCTCCAATAACGGAATCAACCCTGCCTATCGTACGGCCTCCTTCGATACGAACCTCCCAGCCCAGACCAGGCGCCTTATCTTCGAATTCTGCAAGTAAGCCGCCAACATGGGATAGCGACACGACTCGCCCCTTCACTGTCATGATGCCCTGCGGGCTCCCCTTCTATACATGAATGCAGCAGCAAGAATTCCAATCATGGACGATGATCCTGGGAATGGCAGGAGGCCTTCTGCATCATTTTGATCGGCCTTGGGCGGTGGCTCTGTTCCTCTGGGCGCTTCCAACGCTTCCGTTGAGTTCAAGCTCCGATCAGCAGATGAACACATCCCTGAGGCATCACAGACACGTACTGTAACGGTATGCTCCCCTGGATCGAAGAGTGCAAAGTCGATGGGTCCTACTGACCAAGAGTTGCCCAATGCATCGACATTCCCCAAATTATTGCCATCAATCAGCATGCTGAATGACACATCCTCCCCATCCGGTTCTCCGAACATTCCATTCATGCTCCATGTGGTACCTACCCACTCGCTATTCAAGATTGAAATGATCGGGGGGTCGCCAATTTTTTGGAATATCAAACTGCTCTTCTCAACACGTTCTTGGATTCCATCGCCACTTATCTTGAACCAGACATCAACAGCGCCAGGAATTAAATTCGAGGAAGATCCACTGAATATCTGTTGTTCTCCATTCTGTAGAACGATCGCGTTTTCATAGTATACGGGTTCCTCATTATTTTGGCTCAGACCTATTTCCAGAATGATCTGTTGTGTAACTCCGTTATCTGTAATCGGAAGTTGAACACCATAGAATTCCATATCCACCGTCTCATGGATAGCTGGGGGATCCTCTGACGAATTACTGCTCACTGTGAATCCACTCGTCGCCATAAAGCTCCTCTCCGCTGATTGCTGACCGGAGAGATCGACGGCTGAGCAGCTGAATTCGAATTGCCCCGTATCATCCGGGATAGTTGCTCGTATCGTCCTGTCTTCTCCAAATAGATTGGATTCCATGTCTTCGTCGTTGTAGCAATTTATGTTTAGTTTCGAAACGGCCATATCATCGATAAACCATCCAGCGATTTCATCCCAATCTTCGATCACCACATTGGGATCAAAAACCTCTCCTTCAACTATACCGTAGACCCACAATGTACCGTTTTCAGGCGCCTCTAGCGTCCATGAAGGAGGATCGTCTACGGGAGGAGGAATGGTTGTGAGATCAAAGAATAGATCTTCTCCAGAAGGCCAATACGCATTCGGCCGATCTGGCTCGATTTGTAGAGTGAGGCCCCCCAAATCATTGTAATTCGTCACCACTGAAGAAGAACCATCCCCTATGCACGAGCCTCTGATAGGTGTAGGCGAACCCCCATTAAGCAGGTCACGTCCCTCACATTCTTCAAACAGAGACAGCCTCATCCCTTCTACGTAAGGCGCATTTATTGTATAGGTAGCACGAGAGATATTTGAAACATTCATCGCGAGAGTCAGCGTCTCAAGAGACTGAATGTTGTACAAATCAACTTCTCCGCTCAGATACAATTCAATTCTACATTCATCAGGCAATTCGCCATCGGAGTCGCAATCACGATCTGAGTTTGGAAGAACTGGAACCTCATAGCACCCCTGGCTGCTCCCGAAGCTGCTACAATCCCTCACAGAGCCATGCCTCTCAGGAACCATATTCCATTCATCTATCGAAACACCATCTTCCACCCATGTAGCATTCCTCCAGTCCACCGCTGCCCCCCCGCGATGATGCTCGCCATCTCTAACGCCTACGCGGGTCATGGTGTACTCGACGCAGTCTGCTGCAACTGATCTGACGGCTTCGCGTTCGTCAGATGATAGCCAGCCATCGCCGCCACTGGGCACTAGACCATCTAGAAGATCATCCAAGAAAGTTCTGAAATCATCAGCCATTGTTCCATTTACCCATGCCATTGCATCGATCTGTGCAGTTCTCCAGTTGTCTGCCACCGTCACATTAAATTCTGCCCAGGTGTATGTGAACACGTCTTCAAACGAACTTTGCGAACATTGTGCCTCGAAAGTCCCCCCGCCACCAAACTGTTCCATGGAAATATTCTGCTTTCGAAGATCTCCGGGGTGATGGGATGGGCATAAAGAAAGAGAGATCATCAGCACAACAATCCCGGTCGCGAGTACAATGCGTTGGTTAGGCACGACCCATTGTATCAGCCGTCACACTTCACGTTATGTCTGATGCTTCGAAAAATTCTGCTATTTGTCCAATATTATCGCGAAATCATCGCCACAACGCGACCCACCACATCCAAATAATGGATTAGGGGCGCCTAAAATAATGCCAAGAGATCGAGAGAGCGATGTTATCGTCAAGCTCGATGGTGTAACTATTGGATATGATGAAAACAAACCCCTCGCAACTATTCCGTCTTTGTTGATTAAAAAGGGAGAGATACTTGCTATAGCAGGTCCTTCAGGCATAGGAAAGTCAACACTACTCAAAACAATTGCAGGCCTAGTCAGCCCTTTGCAAGGAGCAGTACAGGTATGTGGCGCAATTCTCCCAAAGAGGCCTTTCAGAGGCGATTTGGGCTATATCCCTCAGAGACTTGGTTTGATTCGACATGCCAGTGTCATGCATAATGTCCTAATCGGGTCTAGAGCATCTATGTGCGGATCCATGCAGATTTTCACTCCGAAGGAAGCGAAGGAAAGTGCAAAGAACGCGATATGTCAGATGGGTCTCGAACAGAAAATGTGGGATCCCGTAAAGCGACTTTCAGGAGGCCAGCAGAGACGAGTCGCTACAGCCAGAACATTGGCCCAAGCACCCAAGGTAATCCTCGCTGATGAGTTTCTCAGTGAGCTCGATGATGAGACTATGTCGCATGTTGCTGAAACCGTGGTTCGATATGCGCGTGAGAATAATGCAGCGGTAATACTCGTTGAACACGACGTGTCCCGTGCACGTGAACTGGCGGATCGGCTAGTCGTGATGGACGATGGAAGGCTGAATCCATTCATCTCATCGACGAAGACACTTGAGGTGAAGATATGAGCTCAAAATTAAGGATTTATCCTGGGCATATTTTTGCAGCGCTCCTAATCCTCGCATTAGCCGTGATGGATAGATCAGTAGATGATTGGGGCACACTTTCGAATGGTCTTGGAAATCTAATCGACTTCTTCCACGAATCTCTCTGGCCAGCTGACTGGAGTGTGCTTGAACCACGGGGGTGGCCGGAGTGCACTGCCCCAGATGCTCTTGATTTCACGTGTTCAACAGCATGGATTGGTATGGTAGAAACTCTTCAGATAGCCTTTGTATCAACAATACTTGCAATGACTATCTCTCTCCCTATGGCGCTCTTAGCCGCGAGGAATATCGGCACATTTCGAACATCTGTCATCATCCGCCTCATCTTGGCTGCTTTCAGAAGCTTACCATCTCTAATCTGGGCAATATTCTTCGTAATACTCATCGGACTCGGCACCATTTCTGGAATATTTGCCATGACGATATACTCGGTAGGATATCTGGGCAAACTCCAGTATGAGGCCATAGAAGGCATGAACAGCCTCCCCCTGGAAGCCGCCGATGCAGCAGGCTTGAGTCGTTTTGAGAAGGCTATTCATGTCGCAATCCCTGAATCCGCGAATGATCTTATTTCACAGGCCATATTCATGTTCGAATACAATGTTAGACATGGCTCGATTATTGGAATCGTAGGTGCAGGAGGCATAGGATATTACATCGATAGATCCCTCCACTTTCTTGCCTATGACGAGGTTCTAGCGTACTTGATCATAATCTTCGTCGTCGTTATCGTGATAGATTTCATTTCAGCATACGCTCGTTCCTTCTTCAATGATGACAGAACTGCTGTAAAGAGGTCTTCGTGGAAGGCATTCTTCACAGGTAACGAGTAACGAGGGACCAAGTCACTGAATCGATTCAACCATTCTTCTCACCGACTCTTCGGCAGATATGGAACCATCAAGTAAATCGCATAAAGCATTTAGGAAGGGCGTATCCCAACCATTCTTTTCGGCAGTCTGAGAAAACATGCGCGCTGCACGAACACCCTCTGCCACCATCGTCATTTGTGCCAAGGCCTCTTCCAAAGACAGTCCTCTTCCGAGCATTTCGCCAAGTGTACGATTTCTGCTCCTGGGGCTTGTTGAAGTAACGTAAAGATCCCCTATCCCCGCAGGCCCAAATGCAGTATCCGGACTTGCACCCATCACTGAGAGAAGATATCTGCCTTCATTGAAACCGGATTGCACAAGTGCGGCTTTCAGATTGTCCCCCCCGATGGACCCCCTAAGCCCATCAACTAGGCCGCAGGCAAGAGCAACCGTATTCTTGTACGCTCCCCAAAGCTCTGCACCCACGGGATCATCAGCCGATGTGAGGATGAGTGTCTTGGTGGAAAGACGCTGTGCTATTTTGCTTGCAACAGAATCATCATCACACGCTACAAGAGCACTCGTGATTACGCCTCTTGCAACCTCCGGTGCTATGGTGGGACCTGTTAGGACCAAGACAGGATTCGACTTGTTGACGGTACGAAGTCGCTGCTCAATCGCATTTGATATCATGCCATCCTCGCTGGCCTCTTCGGGTGCTAGGCCTTTAGCAAGATCCAAGATCACATGTGAGGGTCTGAGGCCCGGTAGTACGAGATCAATAACTTCTAGAATGACTCCGCTTGGCAATGCGAAAACTAGAATCTCTGAGCTTTCAAGAATATCCTCGTGAGCCATCGTTGCTTGGAGATTGGGTATCTCAATACCTGGTAAATATTTGTGATTTATGGACTCCATCATTAGAGACTCATATACATCGTTCTCAATTGTCCACCCGGTAACTGTGTGCCCGTCCTCCCCCCATATCTTCGCAAGAGCCGTTCCCCAGTTTCCCATGCCAAATATCCCTATCCGAGCCATAGAAACACCTTGATGGCCGTTCGCGGATGGTCCTCGTTATGACCTTGGCGGGAATATGGCGCCGATGGACCGTCGTCTCAACCAGTTAGTGGACTCTTCAGATAGAAGAATATCCGTATCATCATGGAGTAAGCCGCCCGCGGCATCGTAAAATATGGTGCTCAACGGGAGGGAACCCTAGCAGGGGTTCCCGAGCGGTCAAAGGGGCTGGGTTTAGGTCCCAGTGCGTAGTGCTTCGCAGGTTCGAATCCTGTCCCCTGCACCAAATCAGCTGGCTAATTCGAGCGAAAGCCGCCAACGGTTTGATGAAGTACCTGTGGTATGGAATATCGTGGCGACTGAGGGCAAGTCCTCTCGACTGGATCTGAACAACGATGGTCAAGTAGATCTTGGTGATGTCTCCCATATCGTCTCTGAGGCTGAGAAAATACGGCTTGATCGCGATCTTGACTCAATAAGAGAGAGAAGATTGGGAGATACGAGGTTCTTTCGTTGGGCCATCGAGGATTATGTACTCCTTTTCGGAGTTATCTTCGGCGGACTATTTGTGATACTTATCACAGTTGCAAGTACTGGTTTGATAGCCGGTGATTCGGTCGCTGTAGATCAGACCTTATCCAGAACCCCTTTGGACACAGGAGGGGAATGTATGGACAAACAAGGCGAGATATGGCTATCAGTATTCGAAGACCACCATAACCTGCGTGCACGTTCGTACAACGTTCCGGATAGCGATATGGCAATGCGAGTTATCTATCTAGATTCGAGTAATAACTCCACTGCAGAGTTACGAGATGGCTTAGGGGACCTGTCTGTAACAATTGACGGCGAGAATATTATGATCGGCGAGCAACACGTAAAAGTTTCAATTCACGAGATACCACCTGATTCACTGGAGGAAGGAAATCTATCACAAATCGTCGAATCTTCCCCAGCTATCTTCGATCAGGAATTTCGAATTGAAGTGGAGCATAAGAGGGGCGGAGGATTATTCTCAAGTGGAGAGGTAATTGACATCGATGTAGAAGAGACCGGCCCACGAGCATGTATGACACTCAAGAATCTCGGGGAATGGGGTTGGTTATTGATGGCCGCCGAATGGGCAGGCGGGAGAGAAACTGCTATGTTAACGGGAGGAAGTGGCGGAGTACCTGCTTGGTGGATGGCCTTTGTCTCATTAGGTATGTCAATCGTTTTCCTCTACATACAGTATCCTTTGATGCACAAAATGTATCATCGTGAAGGCGAAGAAACTCTGGATCAAAATCAGATTAAGCGA
>Ga0115013_10000567_pt1 | contig 22175 bp, 19 predicted proteins | sample SouAtlMetagenome_2_FD_88686 | JGI IMG/M metagenome (GOLD analysis project Ga0115013, IMG submission 88686) | Marine eukaryotic phytoplankton communities from Atlantic Ocean - South Atlantic ANT15 Metagenome | ecosystem: Environmental > Aquatic > Marine > Oceanic | place: South Atlantic Ocean...
CATGGGGAGGTGGACCATTCCATCAGCAAGCGTGCCCATGCGTTGTCTTAGCCATTCGGTGGGTTGGTTGGTGTATCATTGTTCGTTGAAGTATCCCCATGGTGGACTCGCCGAAAATTCGAAGAATATTCGGATTTTCGAGAACTCAACGCAAATCCGGGTGCAAGAAATTAGGGTTAGGATTAATAGTCCGAATGTCGACCTCCCGGGATTCGAAGCCCTTGAAAAAAATTTCTCTCAACTGATTTTTTTCGAAGCTTCAACGATAGGTTGTTTTGAATCAAACCGAAAAGCCATAAAAGCATAGTATACATCCCTACAACACTGCCAGGTTGAATCTAAAATCACCAAAAGCAACATGCCTGTTTCGATTAGTATCAGCGATGCATTTGATGGTGGCAATATAAAATTCATTGGTACGAGACCGAATGAGAATGACCCCAAAAATACTACCGATGTGCTCCTTCACATCAAGCCTGATATTTACACAGAACTCGAAAAGATCGGTCACATGCAATACTTCTCATTTCGTGCGACTGTGGGTGGTCTCGGTTTTCCTCCGTTGAATAAAAATCACAAGATCAGATATGTTCTCGAAAATGCCGAAGCGTCATCATACCCAGAGGCTTGGATCGGTAAGTCAACAAAAAGTAATTAGTCATTGAATTATCGCAATCACCACCAAAAGATGAGAATATGCATACCGTGTTGTTAATTGATCGCTCGATCTGACTCGATTACCGACAAAATTTCTTCTCTATGATTTAGGCACTACTGTTTGTTACTCCACCAACATCGAGGACCCGAATTCATGGCGACGAAACCGAGACACTGTGTATTCAGATGGGCAACTTTGGTGGGAGCACGAGCACACGCAAAACGGTAGTCTATTTTTTTCTTATTTTCCTCCGTATTCGTATTCGCGTCATCTCGGTTTGGTCTCTAGATGCAGTCAATATGCCAACACGATTAGTCTTGGGCAATCCTTGGATGGAAGAGATATCGAATGCATCATGTTGGGAAAAGGAAAAACTGTGTGCTGGTGCATACATCGCCAACATCCAGGAGAGACAATGGCGGGTGAGTTTAAGGAAAAAGGAATCTTTCTTAAAAGTATCACGCCCCAGGAAGAATCTCATTAGAATCACTTTCGCTTCTGATTATATTGTTTGGTTTATCTATTTCAGGATATTACGCGGAGGGATTATTGACTCGCCTATTGGGTTTAGATTCGAATGGGGCGGTCGACAATGATGTCCGAACTTTGATAGAAAAGTATAGATTTTACATCGTTCCATTGATGTGCCCCGATGGTGCTGTTCGTGGCCATCTTCGTACCAACGCATGTGGTGCCAATTTAAACAGAGAGTGGGCCACCAAGCGATTCTACGAAGCACCTTCCCTTGAACGAAGCCCAGAGGTATATGCAGTATTAAAGAAAATGGACGAAACTGGTGTAGATATCTTCTTGGACATTCATGGTGATGAAGAACTTCCTTTCAATTTCATTTCCGGTGCAGAAAAGACTCCAAAATGGGGTAAGCGAATGGAGTCGCTACATGGAGCATTTGTAGCGGCATACCAACGAGCCAACTCAGATATGCAACAGAGGTGAGTTACAACTTCGACTTGAAAATTGGTGTATACCACATATTATCCCAATAACACGGTTTCTGTCTCTAATCATTAACTCTTTCGAATAAAAGAATCGGGTATCCTGCTCCTGAATCATCCGAAGATGCTTTGCAATATATGAATGTGGCTACCAATCAGATTGCAACTCGCTTCGACTGCCTCTCTATGACGTTGGAGATGCCTTTCAAGGATTGTCTTTCCAATAGTGATCCAGAGCGTGGATGGTCACCTGATCGATCACGTAAGCTAGGGGCATCGGTTTTGGCTCCGTTAGATTATATTCATCCTTACCTCAGGGCAAAAGGAGAGTTCTGGAAACAACTGCGCCCCGATGATGCTTATGTACCGACGACCGATGACTACGAAGCGGAATTAAGAGCTTCCAACGAAGATGGATTTGTTCCAATGTCAAAAACCAAGAGATTCTACTCGGATGTTCATGCATGTCATCCCTCAAAGCAAACACAATAGGTCATTTAATTTTACAGGTCTCCTAATAATCTTTATTCGAATCGTGTGTGACTTTTTATTTTCGAATCTGGTGATGAGTATAGAATCTATAAGATCTCAAGATTCAACTATATCATATTTTCGCTGCTGATATTGTGTAATCAATTTGAATTACCAATGCATGCATGAGGTATATCATTTGCTACCACTCTAGTTCGTGCGGGTGAACCGCTCTACCAAGTGGAATTACACTTTCTTTATCTCTGTCTCTTGGCAAAGCTTTTCGCCTGCTTGGCAGAGTCGAAGTTGCAAGGTTATATTGCCATCAACATTAGTGAAGGATTGCATCAAATAAACTGGTATGAGGGATGAATTTGATTCATGTAATCGCATCACGAAAGAATACCGCAAGAAAGGATTATCGCAATCGCCGATGAATTGACTCTATTCTAAAATCCATACTTACATATCAAACGCGTCCTCCGGTATATCTCCGCTGTAATATTCAATTACCCTTCGATCTATTTCAATTCGAGCCCAATAAGCAATTTTCCCGAAAGTCAATTAGACAGACGTTTTGGATGTGCAATCAAGCAATTAATGCATACAAATTAAATCTCTCATTCCCAGGACGTTGTACAACAAATTACGTGGCACATTGATCAAAAAGTTTCGAACTTACAAGTGCAATAGCCAAACTTTTCGTACATTTCTTGTGCCAAAAGGTTCGTTTCTCTCACAAACAAATCTACGAAATAGTTACGATACGTGTTGACGCAAAGATCTTCGAAGTCATCCATCAGCGTTTTTGCCAAACCGAGGCGTCGATAGGAAGGGGCAACCGTGACAGCCGACACATGGCCGTGCCACAATTTACCCTCACCTTCTGCCTTTCCCAGCACGTAACCCATTATCTCACCATCGCCGGTTTCTTGGCCAGGCCCTTCAGCTACCATAAATGCCTCTGGCCACCTGCTCATATAGTGGTAATAAAATTGCATATTGTATGTTCTGTGTATCGACATGTTAGGGAAGAATGGAATACGATAGAACCTTTTCAGTAGATAGATTTTATTCTCTCGCCCGCAAACTTACTCGGTCAGCACATCGAGATTGACATTATTAAATTTAAGTAAATCGTTCATTGTCGCTTCGCGTAATGTCGTCATGATTCAAGATTATGATCCACTGTTATTTTTGTTGATTCAAATTCCAAAGTTGTGGAGAATGGGCAGCCAGAGAAAAAATGGAGGTGTGTCCCAGTTTTTCGAGTCGTCAGTCTGATTGGAAACACACGACGTAATACGAGGTAAAAAAATGATGTTTCGTGATAGGACTCAATGTTTACTTCAAGCCTGATTTTATCATGAACCAGCACTAAAGGCCTTCAACACAGATCTTGTGCTGAGGATATGAAAGTTTGTACGAACACGAGCTTTTGTTTTGACGTGAACATCGCTACCACACCGAATATTCCCAAATAGCAGCATATTTGTCATAGAAGCAACAGTAGTAGTCAAAGGGGGGATACAAATTAACAGTCTCTGATATTCTATGAAGAAATATATTGCTAGTCTGGGACAACTATTGTACTATTACATTCCACATAAAGTTTTGCTTTTGTGTTTTGCATTGATTATTCCTCCTTTCCGGTTTCATCAGATCAGCCAAGGTCGAATTGCTTCGAATATTTGCTAAATCTAGGTCATTACGGAAGGAGAATAATAATACAAGTTTATGATCTAGAACACCAAGCGCTTCCAACAAAAAACCAGCCAGCACATGCATACCAATCGAAGATCTCTCTTCCAAACACATTCCCTTGTACAAGAATAAAGTATACAACTATCATGTCCTCGCTGAAAAACTGGGGATTCATATCCTCTTCCAACCTCATGCGTTGCTATGTATCTTCTTCACTAGATAATTCTGAATACCCTGTTATTTCAGAGGCAACATCATCGTACTTATCTCTCTTTTTCCAAAGACATTTCCCATTGTGGCAAACTGTTTTGACATCATCTATGTTTGAACAGTTGTTACAGTTTTCACGAACCGAATCATTAGTGGTGTCGTCGTTTGTATCATCAGATTGTGCAGCGATCTTTTTCTTCGTGACACATTTGCTATTATTGCCACTGTTACCATTACTATTTAGCCGAATAGTTTCTCTTCGTGCTAGCTGCTGAGCCTTTTGCAGTGACCACTGACCAAACGGTTCCCAACCTTTTCGAACACCATAACATTCAATTTTTTCTTTTCGTATATCAGAATGGTGTGGGCAACCAAACATCCGAACAACCTTTACAAATTTTTGTCTTTCACCCCTAGACTTCATAGAGCCATTGCTGGTTTTTGCATCATTCTCGTCATCTTCTCGGGTCTCAACAGTGAAAAGAAATGGAGAATACTTTTTCTTGCACACCTGGATCCCGATTGTTTCTCTCCCGACCCATGGGCGTCGAGTTCCTCCCGAAGATTCATCTCCCCATTTCTCGTTGATCGATTGGATAGCCTTTCCTTGGTCTGTATACGAAGCAGCACTTTTTATGAACATACTACCACCGTATAATTCTCCTCCGATTCCCACTGGATAGCCGCAAACAAAACCCAGGGGCACTCTTGTTGGTTTCAATATAGTTGCAGGGCAAAAGAGATTATAATGAGTAACATATGCGCTTCGAAGTAGAGATGAAAAGAATTTTACATTTGAAAAATAAAAAAAGTAATCGTTTGCTTTCAAGGCGACTCCAATACATACCTCCCTGGAATAGCAGACGCGGCTACGTAAAATCGTTGCATGGAAAGTAGAGTGAGCAAACATGATTCAAATGTGCTTGCTAGTACGTTTCTTACAATGCTGTTCACTGAAAACAGCTCCAATAAAGAAGTACTTACCAACGTGGGATCAGTCGGATGGCAGTATCCCATAATCTTCTCCATAGATTTTAGTGTCATCTTTTTTCAATGCTAGTTTTCTCTTGGACCGACGAAGACCACCATGAGCCTTGGTCAGACCTTCCATGACAGTAGATTTCCGCTTAGAACGACGTCGAACCATTCTTCAAGAGAGTATGTTTTTTCTCGTAGTACCTTTATAATCCTTGCCACTGATTTGTAGCAATTGGTTCAATTTCGTAAGAGCAAGCAGTTTATGTTTTCGAAACCATTTTCATATGGTGACATCGCGACTTTCGTACGCCACGAGTCAACGCCGCCCAATGAAATAGTTACGCACAAAAGCGTGGATGATGATAAAATTTAAACTGAGAGGAATTCACGATTCGAGAACATTTTGTGCCAATGTACGTATCGTATCTACTAAGTGACAGAAACTAGATATTAAATTTTTTATTGAATTTTTATCTCTATTGAATCATTTTGCACTCGTGAGAAGGTGATGTATTAGTTGGATTTGAGGCACAAGAATATTTTCCAGGCACTATTCTATAACATTTACTTCAGCCGCAGTCAAAAGGTTTGGGCGGTAGATTCGCTCCAGTGTGTATCCCGATAGAAGTTCGGAAGCGGATAACGTCAGGACATAGCATTAGTAAGACGTATATCATCTTCACGCGATCTTTCTTCCAATCGGCCTGATGCTTTCGAGAAGATAATGTTGCGTTATAGCTTGTGCACTCAAAAGTTGAAAATCGCTGTTCCTCTTTCTCACGAATAATATTACGGGGGATTTTACATGGTATTGTCGAATCTTGGTCAGTGGACACTAGCATAAACGGAAGCAATCCAGTTACAGGGTCTACGATACGCAGACTGCCAGGATAAAGTCGTATCAATGCCATTATATCTCTTTTCAGCGAACATCCACTTTCTAGTGCATAGTGTATAGGAAGCCGCCCACTGTTATCTGTGACTTTCGCACCAATAGGGTTTTCTTCTAGCAGTATTTCCACAAGACTCTTTTGATTCTGTGATTTCAGAGATGATGATATGAATTTAATAGTAACAGGTGGCTTTTGCACAGCATAGTGAATAGGTAGCATTCCGTTTTTATCAAAACTGTATGCAGTGCCACTAAAACCAAATAAGGATGCATAAGCGGAGGAGCGGAGCAGTCGCAGAAGCATAGGTGGACATCTCGGTATCTTACAAATATCATGAATCGTATTGATTCTATTACGTGTCTTAAGGTCACTTTTGTTTTGATCATTCAGTGCGGCTTCAGCCATCAACAATGAGAATTCAATGTATTGACGAGGAGTGATAACGGCCATCCAAGAGCAATCGTCATTTTTAATGTATTCAATGAATGTTGCACCTTCCATGACTGAGATGGCCCAGCGAAATCGCTGAGTAAAAAAATATGCAGAGACAAAACTTAAATGAATTAAACTTCTTGTGTAAAGAACATCAGCACTGACTTGTCTGTAACTTACGAGAGTATTTTTCCACAATAAGGATATCGGGTTATCACCGTTTACATCATCTATGAAGGGAACTCTGGGATCTGCGTGCAAGAGAATTTTCAATAGTTCTTCTTTCAACGTTAAATTCTGTCCAGTTAAGATATGGAGTGGATAGCTTCCACAAGTCATCGGAATCGACGCCAGCGAAACTTCTTTCGTATCTTCATCTGGGCTGAGGTACTCGTTAGAAGATCGTTTCCAATTGAGCATCAAATCAGCAATTTTGTCAACGTGCAAAGAATTCCGGTAGACCGCGACATGAAGTGGTGTTATACCTCTCAAATGTTGATTGGATAAAGAGAACAAAGGTGTAAATATTTTTTCGTAGCAAGTGCACTGAGCCTCTAAAGAATTTGTTGCAGTGCCATCCTGTTGATTTTTCCCATATCTATTAACGAAATGGTCTTTGCTGTTAATCTGTTGATTAAGGAAATTTTGAATAGATTTCTCGGTGGCATGATATGAATTTAGAAGGCAATTGAAAGCTGTTTTAAAATCACTTTCGATCCATTGATCGATCATGCGTGAATCCACTTTCGCATCCGTGTCAGCATCTATCCAAGCTCGTATTGTTCGATTAATTTGAGTATTGAATTTCGCCGCAACACATAATTGTTGAAGGTCTCTTCCTGAAATATCCATGTTTGGTTAGCGACAATGATGAATTCTACAGTGTGCCGAAGTGTCATGTCATGTTATGTCATGTCATTCATGTCGGAATTTTACTCGGTATTTTGAGAATGATGATAGCATCCATGAATCGTGTCGCGACCCGCATCAGTTTTTATTTTGGTGACGTATTCATCGAAGTCCAATAAAAACGCACGAAACATACTCGCACAAGAACGAAGAAAATTGTTCTGAAAACTTTAAAATTGGGAGTACATTTGAGATCTTTTAATTTTGTGGATGCTGATCGATGCTCTGTTACTGGATTCGAACTTGTGAGCGATGAAAAAGTGGGTGCATATAGGATCGGTATATCTCCAAAAGAACACTACTGCAAAAGACAGAACAGCAATGTACATTTTCCAGATATCGATATTAACGTTGCCATCTATACTTGAAAAGGCCAAGTGAGGATTTTTCTTTATTAACAATTGCAGGAAAGCATTGGGACATGTGATAATAAGAGTAAATTCTCGAGCAGGGATTCTTGTTACAGGAGCAAATATGTGCGCCTCCAAGCATATCTAGGAAATGGCTATAACACTGATTTTTTTTTTAAATAAAAATTTTACCGAATGCGTTTTTATCGTCGGTTTCAGCGCTGTGCCTTTAAAAGGCACCCTCGATTGGTGGAGTGGGAACTTTCAATTCAATTTTTGGGTTGTTACCTGTGGACTCACGGGCTTCTTGTGCCTCATTGACAACGACCGGAGTCAAGGTTGCGACTTTCAGTGATTGTAGAAGAACTGCTTTTTCGACTGGGTTTAAGTTTTCGTCACCACCACCACCACCAATCATGAGATCTTCTACTGACAATGCTTTGCGACTGTTAACTTTATACGCGTCTGCAATTTTGGTCACCAAATCTCCGTATCGTGTTTTCATGTCCTCGGGAATAGATTTGTTTGCAACATCCACTGCCAATGATGACGCGCTCGGTGTGTATTGCATAGCGGAAAGCGTTAGATAAATGACGCAAATCCAGTTCCGTCTCAAAAGTTTTTCCTCATCCATCAACGGTCGATTAGCAGTGTTGATAGACGTATCTTTGTCTTCTAATTCTTCCAGAATACTATCGATTGAAAAACCAGCTTCGTAGGCACTGATGGAGACTGCTATGAACATTTTCAACACATCTACGTAACCGGACGCAAGTTGCATGCAGCCATGAATAAAAGAAACCTCTAAAAGTTCTGCGACGCCTGCGGGTGTCTGAGTGTCAGGAAATGTGTAGTTCGTCCCATCGTACAAAGGTTTTGTGGACGTCGAAGAAAACAATATCGTCGTTTCTCTACTTTTGTGATTTATTGCTTCTGTGCGCTGGATTGATCTATGAACAGAAGTAGGTTGTAATGGAAGCATTGTGCTCCGGGGCGACTCAACGAAGGCGTCGACTACCCTGACATCCATGGATCCAACAAGTAGAAGGAAATATTGAACGGTTGCACAAAGTAGGAAATTCTGCATAATTGTTGATAGAAAGTTCTTTTGGTCGAAGAAATTATAATGTTTGACGAAGAGTTTATTCAAGAATAGAAAAGCTAGGGCAGAAAAGTTTGATAGCTGAAACCTTTTCTCGTCAGATGATAGTTAGTAAACCCGGTCTCGCATTCTCGTTTGTGTGAAGACGAGATCAAAATAGACTCAGGTTTGAAGAACCAGAAGATTGCAGTCACCGTTTACTTTTGTGGCTGTGCTTCGTACGGGTAGCTTCTTACTCGCATGCGCGTTCAAAACTTCGCATGCATCACTTTTATCCAATCAAACAAAGGACGTCGTTATCCATCACGTTAATTACCCACATCACGAAGCAGCTGATACCTTTATTTTTGAAGCTGTCTTCGTTTAATCCTCTCGGATTTCGACACGCAGAAAGATAATCACACGACAAATAAACTAAAACCGTATGACTTCAGCAAATTTTGCCATGACGCTTTCAACAGCGTTGCTCTTGCTGCAGTTGTGTGGCTCAAGAGTCACCGGATTTGTAGGGGAGGGATTAGCGTTGTCGACGACCATGAGGAAACCACAGTCATCGGCATGGGTGAATAAGCTTTATTCTTCTAGTTCAAGCAATCGAAATACAGACGTAACATCGCTTCGTGGGATAAAAACATCGAACAGGTCACCCGTTGTCACAAGATCGCGATATTTTGGATCCAAACAGCAACAAGGGTTGGCACTCTTTCATCATCCAAGAAGTGTCGATGTCGAGTCCAGTGCACAGGCTAGCCAAACTGGTGGCATTTCAAGGTTTTCTCGATTCCGTGATCGCTTGCGAGGAGTGCTGCGACGAAGTGACAGGGACCGTTGCAAAACTAATATCACGGGAAGCAGTACCAATCGTAACAGAAATTTACGCTACCGTAGAATGTGGTTGGCCTTTGCTTCTCTAACAGTTTCTTTGCTGGCACGACCAACCATCACATTAGCAATGGCAGCTATGGGTGGTGGAAGCAGCGATGTTCCGAGGGTTCCTTTGGCAAAAAACGAGCAATTATCATTGTTTGGTCTATTTTTCGGTCTTTTTGGAGGGTTGGCGCTACTACACGCAGCAGAGATCGCTATAACCACGCTGTACCCCTGGAAAGTAAAGGAATTCGCGGAAGAGGAAGAAAAGCTTGGCAAGAGAGGCACCTTCAAAATTTTGAATGAAGACATTACCAGGGTCTTAACGACCATCTTGGTCGCGTCGACGACCTGTTCTATCTTTGCAACAACTGTTTTCACACATTTAGTGGCTGGAGTCTTTGGAAATTCGGGTGAAAAATATGGTGCATTAGCACTCACGGCGCTTACTCTTTTCTTCGTCGAGCTGTTGCCTAAGTCAATCGGTGTGACTAATGCTGAGAGCGTTGCGCGAATAATGGTTCCTCCTATCAACATCATGACTATGTTTGTCAGTCCCATTGGAGTGTCTTTGAGTTGGCTCGCAAAAAAGACTCTCAGTTTGATTGGTCTGAAAGGAAAGGAAAACTCTGGAATTACGGACTCACAGCTACGTTTAATTGTAACTGGGGCAAGAGATTCTGGAACTATCGATCATGGTGAGCAGGAGATGATCCAGGGTGTATTGGGGTTGCAAAACCAACGTGTGAAGGAAATAATGAAACCTCGGGTTGAAATCATTGCTGTTCCTAAAGAAATGAGCGTGGCAAGTGTTTTGGGCGTCGTTAGAGAAAGTGGATATAGCCGAATTCCTGTTTACGACGGTGAAATCGATAACATAATAGGAATCGTTTTGGCCAAAAACGTTCTCGATTTTTTTGTGAATGGGGTGTTGGTTGATGAAGACGTTATTAAAAAGATTCGAGAAAATCTAGGATCGAGCACCAGCAATAGTAATAACAACAGCAACAATAATATCAACAGCAACCATCAAGAATCTGAAGATGCTGCACTGGATCAGTCTTCGTCGCAGTCCTCAATTGATCAAGAATCGTCCCCACAGCTCTACACAACAGAGAATATGCCAACTGTACAAACGCCGAAAGGAAAAGAGTTTGTCAAGCCCTTAACTGGCTTTGAGCTAGCAAAGAGAATGGAAAAGTCGATCAGCGAGGCTGAACTAATCGAAAACTGTTATTTTGTACCCGAGACTGCAAATGGTTGGTCTGTGTTACAAGAAATGCGACGCAGACGTGTTCATATGGCGATAGTCGTTGACGAATACGGTGGTACAGAAGGTCTTGTTTCCCTAGAAGATATTGTCGAGGAAGTTGTTGGCGAAATTTACGACGAAGATGACGAAGAAGAGTATGATTTTTCGGAGGATTCTATAACTCTCCAAGACGATGGAAGCTTCGTCATTCGAGGTGATGCTGATCTCGAAGATTGCGACACGATTCTAAATCTTAATTTAGATCAGGATGAAGCGTTGAAAGTTTTTGCTACCCTATCGGGATTTCTGTGCATGTGTGCTGGAGAAATCCCTCAGGTTGGAGACTTTGTGATGAGCAGAGGGTGGTGCTTCGAAATTATGAATGCTGACGACAAGAAAATCCTAAACGTAAAGGTTGAACGGTTAGTAGGAGCATATGAAGAAGAGTCAGCCGAATGTACGGACGACGATGACAACCCTATACGTGGTTTCCTGAAAAGAAATCTCGGAAACGATGACGAAGATGATGGCTCTACTGACAACGACGTCAAGGAAGATCCGGCAATCACGCTGAATAGGGAAACTGCAAGGGAGATCGAACGTATGGTAGATCTCGGGAACGAAAAACGACTTCAACTAGCTAGTGAGCTTGAGGACAAAAAAGTCTCTGAGTGACATAAATTGATAAAAGATCGTATTTAGTATTTATAATAGCATATTTGGTATGCGAGTCATTTATAACTAAGTTTGATCTAAATTTCAAAGCATTGCGGTATCAATAAAAAACTATGGCTGGAGGGTGTATTCTATATCCAGAAAGTTCTTTGTAGGTGCTGCTTCCAAGGAAAAATAACTATAGGTCGCATCTATGCATCATCTGTCTCTGTTTCCCCTTTAAGATCCTTATTCGAAATTGTAGGTGACTTTGTGGCTTCGGAAATACTGTTCATGCCTTCAGGCATACCATGCAAGACATCGATTTCTTCTTCGCTAATTGATGTGTTTAAGAGTCTGGTCTGTGATACTGAAGGACGAGACGGAGAACAGCCATATCCGTAATTATAGGCAAAACTCGCTTGAGGAGACATCATGAATTGAGTGGCTGGAGATGGAGGGGCATATCCTTCTCTACTACCGTATCCATATCCATAATACTGTTGTCTCAGTAGAAGTGGCTGAGCATTCAAATTATTTTTTGTGTCGACTGCAGCCAAATCCTCCTGGTTCACAACTGAATCACCATTGCGGTGAGGTGTATGGGGTATAGAGCCAGGTGGACTGGATAGCCCCATCATTGCAAGTGTAGCATGGTCTTGAAGATGTCCCCAATAAGGAGACATCGGAACATGGTTAGGGCTTGGTTTGTACGGTGTTCCTTGAGTGTCAAAAGATTCATCAGGATTTTGAGATTCTGAAATTTCTGGAATTTCTGCTGCATCCTGTTCCACAATGACAGAATAATCTTGTTCTTCGACGTGAGCTCCTGGAGTTCCAGGTATTTCCGATGACTCTGTGCTGTGGTAATTTCCCATCGAAGGGTGACGCATCCAACCAGCAGGATCCATGTGTTGCGGATCATAGACATCGCCGGGGTAGATAGAATTATTTGGTGGCAAAGTAGATGAAGAATACGCCCCATGAGGCCCTCCGTGCAATCCATGATGTTGTGTATACATCATTGATGAGTAATACTGTGAATGTGGAGGAACGGCACTATGGTTGTAATTATTCATGTATCCGTGAGAATAACTCGTGTCACAAGAAAGAGAAGAATGTACGCTTGCGTCATCCCCGTATGGGTATGAAGAATGATGTTGCTGCCAACTATTTTGCCACCAACATTGGTGCGGGTTATACCCTTGCCAATTTCTCAGTTGACCAGAAAATGCGGAACGTCCTTTCGAATTGTGGGTAGAAGTATGGCGATGACGTGGAGCTTCAGCATCGACCGATGAAATCGATAGAGAAGACTTCACAGACCCAGTATTATTCCGTTCTCTTCGTTTCATAGGTTCTTTGGTCGTCTCTTTCACACTTTTGGTGATATTGTTACCTGTCATTTGTGCTCTGGCATTTACCATCACTCGGAGGTACTGTTCATCAATCTGACTACGCAGTAATGTGCTATCAACCTCATTTGGCTCGTGTAGTGATCTAAGTTTCAGAGTAGACACAATTTCTCGGGAATGTTTCTCTGCTTCTTCGCTTGACTCCATCCATCCATCAAAATTTTTTAGGCACGCCATCCATTCATCCGAATTAAATAGCGAGACTGAGGCTAGATGATCTGACACGGCGCAGACTTCTTCGCGTAGATAAACAGAAACAGGAGATATGGCAGACTTTACACAAATACCGTTCCGCTTTAACTTCTTGATGCATTTAGCTAAGAATTTGTGATAATGAATAAGTGGCCATAGATATCTAGGAGGAGGAAGGGTTCAATTTCATGAAGTGTTTCGTAACGTGAGCGAAAAGGAACATCAACGAGATAAAGTTTTTTCATCAGATAACAATTACAACAAAAATACTTACCTCCATCTCTTGTTATGACTAGTTGGTTCAATCCATGGGTTTTTCCCACTCTTAGCTTCCCACCAGCTCCGTGATGGCTTCCAGAGTTGAGTCCTGCTACCATTAGAAAGAGATGTTAATGGATTTTCATAATCTCGTTCTCCCATAGCTTGCAAAAATGTTGGAGGACATGCTTTGATGGTACGTGCCTCGTCGGAAGTTCTTGAATCTATCGCATCTAAAAGCCACTGTTCTTCGTCAATAAGAGCTGTCTTGATAACGGAGCTCGAGCCAGTGTACACTTGTCTCGGGCGTCCATTCGCAGCCAATATCAGAGGGTCAAATTGTTCATTGACTTCTGGATTTTGATTGTACCCAGAATCATCATTTGATGCCATGGATGCGGCCTCCTTGTTGATGTCGTGTATAATGGAATAAAAACAGACGCGCTTAACGAGTGCATCAGACATATCTCTCTGTAATTGCGGATGTAATCGAAATTGAAATAATTTCATGCGATCTCTCTCTGTAGATTTTTCTATTTCCGACGGTCGGTCATTCTTCACGGGAGTGATGAGACTGCAAGGGTCAGATGTTTCTGTGGCGATCGCTGACTCACCGGACGTACCAACCGCAGTATTCTGCAATTCCGTGACGCCCGTTGGGGAGATCATATTCGATTTGCCTGGCACATTTTTTGAAACTTTCTCTTCTGGTGAGCCTGTTGCCCAGGATTTAGAAGGCCTGATGCACAACTCTTCAAACGTTTCAGCCAAATTTCTTCGTGGAATTGGAGCGACTTCGACTGGCAAAGTCACAGAAGCACTTCTAATGCCTCGATCGAAGTCAGGATCCGCAGACTGACTTTTCCTGATGTTTTGCATTGAATCGGATGAAAATGACCTTAAGATTTCCAAAGATGGATCAAACTCTGCTTCAGGTAAAATTACGTCTATTGAGGCTGTCGATACCTTCAAAGTGCTGGGTGAAGTACTCATTTGCCTTGTTCGCAAAATATCGTCAAGATTGCTGCTACAATCCAATTCGTCTGAAACTCTTTTTGCCTCTATCGTTGCTATGTCTGATCGATGTTCTTGCTGATCGGCACTAGTTCTACTTGTCTTCACTGTATTTTTCGACAAAACCATGTCGCCACGATACCAATGATCATGCATAACAAATTATGAGAAACGATGAAACGATTGCCCGGATTGTGCGAAGAAAATTATCGTGTAATTTGATCAAAGTCGTAAGCAAAGATGTTTCCACGATGCGTATTTTTGGTCCCACGGGAGCGTTGGAAAAAAATTGGAGTATTCAATGTTCGTGTTTTCGTGTTCGAACGTGGAAGAAAATTTTGTCGTGTATACGGTGTTTGTTGGCAGGGACAAAGTTGAGAGAGCAGCATTCGAGGTTTAAGTGAGAAAAGGAAAACTCCAAGTTTTAAAACGGGCGGGAGGAATGAAGTTACTCTGCGCTTGCGTGCTCTATGGTTTCGGCTCAATTCGACAAACAAGATCCGTTCGATGATCAGAACACGCTACCGTTGATGGAATGAATAGAGTTGCATTCAACAAGAAAGACGAAATCGACGCTGAAGACAAATTTCAACAACCACTGCGAGCATTGATGATCAAGGCTAATTTTTGCTTCCACGCGAGACCTCATAAATCGTAGCGTGTCTCCGTAGATTCATTCATCGGCAGCCTCTATGTTTGTCCAGTAGATTCACTACATACAGATACGAGTATTTCATATATTATTTTCAATCACGAATTGCCTCCACATTCATGGATCGAGAGAACTTACGAATAAAATTGATGTTTTCATCAGCTGATTGTATTGCTGCTATTCGAATCTTAACTGTTGATTTCTGAAATATCGTTGCGCAATTTGTTTTCACCGTCGTCATCGTTATGTTTGTTTTCGAAATTTCGTCTTCTGTTGTTGTCGTTTCTCTAAGGAACGACGATGACATCAATCGACCGTCCGGAGAATGAAAATAATAGATAGATTCACATCGATCGGAGAGTCCCATAGTGTGACGATGAAATTTTGCCGACTCGCATGCGCCAGTCATAATTATGGCGGTTATCCGAGCGCGGCGTTTCTCGCGCAACCAACGGAAATTTCGAAATTTCCAGGAGAAAAAGCAAGTCCTTCTTGAGAAGAAAGCGCGTGCCACTGGAGGTTGCTGTGGCCACTGGGCAGACTGGTGAGAGCCAATTGAGCAGGCGAGAGTAACATAGAAGGCAAAACCCTGGACCACAACCTCGCCATCATAGCACTGCAATGTAAACACAGCGCGAAGACAAATCATTCGATCCCCGACGACTCTTGCCTGTTGGGGCCATGGGGGACAGCACCCACACTGCGCAGTGGGGGCACACCCCATGGTGGCCAGGCCAGCGGCAGCAGGGGCTCCCACACTGTGGCCAGGGGTGCAAGCCTGGGGGTAGGGAGGCGCCCAGATGCGTACGCTTGGGGCAGGGGGTGGCCAAGCTGGGCTGGCAGGGGCTTGGCCCACAAGCACTGCTCACTCACCCAAACAACCCCTGTTGCTTTGGAGCACGTTGCCATCCAAATGGGGAAAGCTCTGGCTTGGCATCAGCGGCGACCCGAACAGCACGTCGCAGTTCAGTGAATCTGAGACTAGTTAAAACCTTTCGAATTTATTGATGAAGGGAAATAGAAACAGTTTGGAGGTTTCAGCACAAAATTGAAAAGTATCTAAGGAAAATAATTTGCTGCAAACTTCCAACAATGAACCTCAATGTTACTGTTGTGTATCTTTTGTGAATCTTAACCGATATTGCTCCGAGAATAATTAAGTAACTCGCGTTGCATTCTATCCATATCGGCCAAGGCTTCCCAGACACTGCTGGGCACTATCCCCTTATTTTCCTTTGACTCGAGATCAAGTAAAAACTGCTGCACAGTCCATATCTTTTTCTGTAATATCTTCGACCACATCTCATGCTGGTGCTGTCTTGGTGTATTAGGAATAGCAGGAGATGCTGCTGAACTCGTCATATCTGCTTTTGTAGCTGCAAAACCCAAATGTCCTCCTCTCACGTAGTCAGGAGGCTGTTGTTGATGTAGTCCATGCCTTTGTCCATTCTCACTAAGACTCCCAGAAGTTGGCATTTGGGCATCTTGATTAATCGTCGCAGATATAGCTGTTAGAGGATCGAAAGTGACGTTACTATCAAGTCGTGATGCAGCTTCCTTCCACTCGACAGTGGTGGTAATAATTTTTTTCCGAAGCGATTCACTTTTCTTTTCCAAAGACTGTCGCATGTTTTGAAAGGAAAACTTTGATTCACCTGCTGCTGGCCGTGGTTGCATTTGGCACTGATCAGCTAATAAGATAGAAGAATTAGCATTTAGAGGTGGATTTCTGTTTCCTGTTGTTTCCACATTTTGCTGACGATACTGTTGTTCAGAGCTCGTTGGCTTTACCACCGATCCCAGTGATTGTAGCTGAATGGGACTATCTCTCTCCCTTTGAATCATCAATTTGTCTAAAGTTTCTGTCAATGGACTTATATCTACCAGAGGAGGCACGTTCATCAACAGATCTAATGTATTGTTCTCGGGAAGCATAAGAGCATCACTAATCAAAAGTATTCGACTTGCCGAAGTGATTTCCAACGCTTTCATAACATTGGAGTAACTGAAAAGGACATCCCAAAGTTTGAAGACGTTTTCATACCCGACGACTTCCCTCGAGAACATTAAACGAACCCATCTTGTACAATAAATTGGTGGAGGTGGAATATTTGGATTGTTTGTTAAGTGGTAATAAAGTGCAGGGTTGTTCTGAAGAATCTTTCCAAGAATTGCAATTGACATTTGTTGCAAAGATTTTCCTCCAGATGCATCATATGCTGTCTTCAAGTGTTCTAATGTTCGTTCCAAAAGTGTAAAGCAGATGGGAAGAATAGGGTCAAAAAGAGGGTGATCGGGATATTGCTGATGTTCCAATTCTAACGCATATAGTAGATACGAGGCAATTTCATGCATTCCCTGTCGATATCCCATTGAAGGATGCACTTGTGCTGAGAATAGATCGAAAGTATAATATGAGAGTATAAAGCAAAGAAGATGCATTCAAGACAAAAGATTTTGCATTCTTGCTGGATACAAAGAAGACGAGATCGAAACAGAGCACGAACAAAACACAAAAAATGCCAGTGCCCTACCATAAATGTATAAGATTTCCCGTAATGAGGTAACTCTCGCTTCAAGCTCTGGTGTGTTAGCGTGTGGCGAAGAACTGGTGATCAGGGATCCTTTGGTTTCTGATGGATGTGGCAATCTCTTCAAATCTTTTTCGATAATTGTAAGCTGAAGTATCAGTTAGATTTGCCAGAATATTTCAAACACGAAGGAGAAGTTTAGTGACAACGAAAAGTAATGATGTGGATTCCGAAAGAAATAATTGATTTTCAACAGTATACATTGTAACCACTCACCGAAGCTCGGTCGACTTCATCGCTTTCGCTCTCGATCACACGAGCTTCCGTCGCCAAGCCCCTTTTCATTCTCGCACGTTCCTTTCGGTACTTTAAGTACAATTCTGCCTTTCGCGTTTCCTGCGCTTCTTTCTCCATGACCATTGCGGTCAACGGGTCTACTTCAGCTGAATTACTTGTACTATCAAATTCAAATTTGTCCGATGGCATTGATGGTGACAAGTCAGGATGCTCATTATCTACCTCACTCGTTTCTTCAGTATACTTTTCTACCAAATTTTTGAAACGCTCTGCTTGCCTGGAAATTTCATCTTCGTTGTGACTTAGTATAGAGTTCAGATTGCAAATACTTTCTTTTGCATTCTTAGCAAAATTCGTAGAGGCAATCGGATCGTGAAGTATCCCGAGTTGGATACGCCATCGAAGGGAACGGGGCAACGACTTTAGGTGGTCCCCGTTCGTCCTTGCGCCTTGTTGCTCTTCCTCAGAATCGGTAGGCACAATCATTCCAACCTGCAACCGTTGGCCTAAAGAACTGACGTTACTTTCACTTTCGTCACCACTAGTAATGCTGCTTTTCGCGTCCATACTACTGACTGCTTGATAGTCACAACAGAGGCACTGCGAAAAAATAGTGCGAAGAAAACCTGGCGCAAGCACAAAAATTATTTTAAGACACAGCCCCCTGCAATGGCCTGGGTGACATGCCACACAAATGAGCCTGCTCTTTGGCTCACCACGGGGGCTGCAAGTGCCGCCTGCAGGTGGCTCCCTCCAACATACAAGGGAGCAATGGCCCCCCTGGCAGGCCCCAGGAGCGCCCCCACAGGCCGGCCTGACCCAAACCAACCAAGGTGGCTCCCCAACCCACAAGCTCCTCACAGTGCACTCCACTGAGCCATGTGGCACCAAATAGGGCATCTGGATCCATGTGTATGAGAGATTTCATGGGCCAGGAACATGTCAAAAGCATATGCTTGGAGAGACACGCACCCCATTTTGGAAATATAAACGAAGATCAATAATAAGAAAGATAGTAGCAGTCCACTTTGGTTGGAACTAAAACTCAAAAAGAATCAATATAACTTTACACAAGATATTTAAAATACTTTTTATAGTTCATTCTTGCTCTGATCCTTCAGCTTCTCCGCTCTGGCTTCTTTCGCAAGAATTTCGGCGTCTGTGTCAGGATGAAAATCGAAGTCTTTCGCAACATGACCTTCCTTATCTTTCAAAGATTGATCAGCTCCATTCTTGATTAGAAGATCAACTACTGAAGTGTGATTATTCAATGAATCTTTGATAATGGATCCAGTGTCATTATCGTCTACATCTTCTTTTGACTCGCCATCACTTATAGCTTCGTCTACAAATAAATTATATCGTTCCCATAGTGTCTCAACTTGATTTTTGCCGTTGTATGCAAACATAAGGGCAGTGTGACCATCTATGTTTTGTTGGTTGACATCAGCTCCGGCGGCCAAAATTAATTCGACGACTTCGAAATGCCCACGGGCAGATGCTGCCATCAATGACGTTGTGCTGTCTTTGTCTTTTGCATTGACGTCGGCTTTCGAGTCGACAAGAAGTTTGACGCATTCTGTATGTCCTTCTGAACTAGCGGCAGTTAGTGGAGTGACACCATCCTCACTAGCAGCGTCCAGATAGTCCGCTTTCGATCCATTTGCAGCATGCTTTTCCAAAAGAGACTTTACTACATCCACCAGTCCACGATGACTTGCTTGGAGCAGTGTGGTAACTTTTTTCTCATCACTATGATATATATCAGCACCTTTTTCGATTAGAAGGAGCGCAAATTCTTCGTTCTCAACCATGATGGCATCGAAGAGTAGATTGTGCTTTTCTCCATCTCCGTCAACATATGGAGTGTTAGGGTCGGCTCCTGCTTGCACAAGAACCTTGGCAACCTCCCCATGATTACCTGAAACTGCCAACACAAGAGGCGATCTATCTCCATCATCTAAATGAACTAAAGATGACTCAACCCCTGCTTCTAATAATAAGTTGACCATTTCTAAATGGCCGCCTACAAGTTGTCAATATCAATTGGGAAAGCGCGAGCATAATTGTAAGTTAAGCTCAAAAGCTTCACAAAGAGTAAAACCGTATTTCTCAATTTGTCTTTCAATTTTTTCCTTACCTTCGCTTGCCACATGAAGAGCTGTTACACCGTCAACATGAGGATCCTCCTCTTGAACTTGTCCCTCTTCTATCATTTTCTGCAGTTTTTCAAGATATCCATCTCTGTGTCTTGCGATGTCATTGATATTAGCACCAAGATCCATTAATTGCTTTGCACATTCAACATGGCCTCCAGCAGCCGCGAACATAACAGCCGACCCGCCAGAATGCGCAAATAAATTAATATACTCAGTAAGTTCGCTTTCTGATTTGGTCTTCTTGAGTTCATCAAGGATGAATTTTTGCGCCTTCGCATTACCTTGTGCAGCAATAGCCATGAGGGGATTCACTCCATCGTCATCTAAGAAATCTACGTTTGCGCCACTCTCGACAAGGAGAACGATTGCTTCATGCATACCAGCAGTGCTAGCTTCAAGCAAGGCTGTCCCGCCATTTGTATGTTTGAATTCAAGATCTGCTTTACCTTTTCCAATCAACATTTTCATGGCATCGAGATGCCCAGCTGCAGCTGCATACATAAGTGCCGTGACTTTATTTTCATGCACAATGTCAGCTTGTGCACCGTTGTCAAGAAGATATTCGACGGCATCAACATGTCCGTGAGCTGCAGCAATGATGAGAGACGTAAATCCAGTTTTCGAGATAAGGTTGACGTATTCAGGATCATCTACATGGTCTAAAAGAGCCTTCAAAGTAGCAACAGTTCCATTTTCTGCAGCGCTCATCAAAGGGATAAGGCCGTCACCATCTGCAACAGTCGGATCGGCACCATTTTCAAGCAAAAGGTCGACAGCTTCGGAATGACCACCCACCTTCAAGGATTTAAAAAAACAAAGCGCGAAAAAAAATTGTTGGATCCCCACAAATAGAAAGGATTTCTTTGACAAAGGAGCACAAAGGATGGCCAAATAATAGATGATTGTATACTCACGGCAGCTGTCATCAAAGTAGAGATTCCATCCACTCGTGTATTGGATGCTTCGGCATTATTTTTCAGCAAAGTTTTCATTACTTCTACACGACCTTCGCTTGCTGCCAACCACATTGCCGATACGTCAGAGGAGGCAACTGCATTAACATCTGCGCCATTCTCAAGCAGGAATTCGACGATTTCTTCGTGGCCCATAATACTGGAAATAGAAATGATATTGGCGAGGAAACATTAGAAATAATAATATTCTAGACGCCACTTGCTTCATCAAGGAATTACTCACCTAGCCTCCATTAGCGCAGTGATGCCATCTTTATCTTTGGCATTCACATCAATTCCTTCTTTTACTAGAAGTTTGCAAATTTCTAAGTGCCCAGATGAGGCGGCCGGAATCAAAGCTGTGAGTTCATCCCAGTCACGGACATTCACATCGATTCCATCTTTTAAAAAGTCCTCGATTGCTTTTTTATTTCCATCGCTGGCAGCACCAATCAATCGTGCGCCATCGGAACTCATTGTCTTTATGTCTGATGCCGATGCGAACTGTAATTGAAGCGGAACATACGGGGTATCAGTAGAGTCACATGGTGCTGTCATGGCTTTATTTGTACCAGGTTCTCTCAAAAGACAAGTCTTTCCGTCTCCTTCCGTGAGAACATAGCCAGTATCATTATCTCCAACAATGTTCCATCGTTTTGCCCCACAATGAGAGCATCTTGCGAGTTTGGCCTCCATTTTCTTCGTCACATCGGCTTCTTTGCAGGATTTCAAAGAGAGACAAGTTCCATCTTCCTCATCATTTGCATCTTCATCTGCCTGTCTTTTCCGAATTTGGTAATTACCTAATTGTATTTGGTTTGTGGCAGTCAAATTCATCGATGTGGTGAGCAAAGTATCAAAGATTGATTGCCGACCGTACAATGATTCGATATCTTATCACCATTAATTACTTACCAGGAGAGCCAACTACAAAAAACAGGGTGTCAATAGAGCATCTCTTGAATTCTTCTCCGGCTAAACACAATTGGTCTGACGTATCGATCAGGAAAAAGGGAGGACCATTTGATTTCTTTGACGAAGCTTCGTCATTAGCCCCTGTCGAAGACGCTGCAGCAAGGAGGAGAAATAGTGATTTGACAAAATTCATCACGGTTTATCAATACTGATTACCATTGAATCGTTAGGCAAAAAGCAAGAGAATTGAACAAAATAGCATTAGTTAGAAATCAATGATTCACAATGATTCTGTAACAAAAATGGAGTCGAAAATTTCGTCTATCCTTCTTTCGACCACAAGGAAGTCCAAA
>Ga0115013_10000568_pt1 | contig 22159 bp, 20 predicted proteins | sample SouAtlMetagenome_2_FD_88686 | JGI IMG/M metagenome (GOLD analysis project Ga0115013, IMG submission 88686) | Marine eukaryotic phytoplankton communities from Atlantic Ocean - South Atlantic ANT15 Metagenome | ecosystem: Environmental > Aquatic > Marine > Oceanic | place: South Atlantic Ocean...
AAAGATCCAATAGAATTTTTTCATGGGTGTCAGAAGCGTCTCCTTCGTGTCGATCGCACTTTTGTGTGTATCGATCGGGGGCGTACGAGACCAACAGTGTGTATGATGGCCCTCACACACGAACAAATAATGTTTTTTCGTAAGATGTTGACAAAACGTTACGAGCTACACAACACCACTTCCAGACAACACGATGTTTCGAATCATTCCAACCACCGTACGCGCTGCAACTAGATTGCATGCAACCCCCCGAGCCTTTTGTACCGTCAGCACAATGTTTACCGCCGGTGATGCGGCAGAATTGAGTGGATACAACAAAATCAACTTTTGCATCGATGAAGACGCCACCGTACTCGAGGCTGTGCAATCATTTGTGGCCTACAATATTGGTTGCCTTGTAACAAAAAACAGCAATGGTACGATAGTCGTTGAGAATCTTCCGTTTATTGCACTCCCAATGTCATTTTATTCTAACCCAATGTACATCTTATTTTACAAAAACCGTGCAGGTGACTTGACCGGAATCATTAGCGAGCGTGACTATATTTCGAAGGTTGATTTGCTTGATAGATCTCCCGAGACAACCACCGTAAAGGAGATTTTTACTCCAAGTAGCAAACTTGTAACGGCAAACGGAGGCGAATCTGTGCAGGTATGCATAGAAAAAATGCTGGCTGCCGATGTTCGACACTTGCCGCTGGTCGATCATGGTGAATTGATTGGCATGATTTCTATCAAAGATCTGGTGAGGACCTGCATCAAAGAACAGGACCAAACCATGAAAGTTCTCTCTGATTTGACGCTGGGAAAATCTACATACAGCTGCTAGTCTACAGAAAATGATAAATTCTATACTATAAACGCTAGCTATTATTTTAATTCCAACCCAAAGCGCCTGAGCATGTTGAAGAAAATTGACCATGCCCATATTTAGTGAGTCTGAATCCATGACATAGTGATTATTTCATGATATGATCAGGGCATCCTTCAGTCTTCAGACTCCAAACGAAAGTTTTAAAGGCGCGCGCAAACAAAATGCTTTTCAAGAGGACATGAAAAAATGACAAACTCCGTTTCAAAAGGAGATGACAACATACATATCTCTTTGCTTCTTCGCCGTCTATCAGCTATAAGCAGTTGTCGCCAATCGTCTAATTACTTCGTAATCTACTGCCAACCGCTCATAGAATCCATTCATCGGATCCCCGGATGAACCACCGACATTCTTTCAAAGCCACTGTTTGGATTCTACTCTGTCGTTCCTCCTTGTGTTTTAGTTTCACTGCATCTACCGTAGCATCAAGGCAAACCCGAAGCTTCTCATCACTATCGCCCACTCATTCATCGATACTCTTCCGGTCCACAGTTTCCAATTTGCAAGGAATCAAGGACCCTAGAAACAACGACGCCTCTGATACCAACAGCAGGAAGAACTATACAAATATGATTCTGCGAGTGCGCTCCAACTTAGGCACGGCAAAGCTCGAGATCGATGACCAGGAAAAGGCAACCGAATCCACAATTCGAGCCAGGATTTTAGAAGATCTCCAGTGCAAGACATCTAGTGCCTACAAATTGACGCAAGACCTGAGTTTCGATCCTGCTGGAGTTCGCAAAATCCACCCCTCAAAAACCTTGAGCGAGCAAGGCATTGAACACGGGACTATGGTGTACTGTCGAGTAGAAGAAGGGGAAGAAACAACTCGGGAACCTACGAAAAATCAGACATCAAATGAAAATAAGAATGAATCAAACGCCAAAGAGGCAAAGAAAGACGACGTAATTGATCTGATTGACAGCAGTGATGACGATCATACAAGTTGCATCGATAAACAAGACAATTCCGGAAACGAAGATGAAGTAGAGGTGATCAGTCCCAAAAGGGCCGAAAAAATGCGCAGGAAATTTGCACCGATAGCAAAAGAATCGTCACAGACTCGGAAACGTCAACGTTCGACAATGGAAAACCCTTCGTTCTCAACAAAATCTGTGTCCAGAGAAAAGAATATCGATCGTAAGGATTATTCCGACTTCCAGATTGCTTCGTACAACGTTTGGTTCGGACCACCCGACGCCGAAGCGAAGCAAGTCTTTCCAGAGGAAAGAATGGCCGGAATCATGAAAACCCTTACGGAAGCCTGGAAGCGAAGGGAACGCGAGGCAGGAAAGGCATGCCCTCTTTTGTTTGTGGGACTCCAAGAATTGACGGTCAACCTCGTACACTGTTTGAAACCAAGGTTTCAGGATATTGGGTATCAGCTCTACACACAACAAATTGGTGGTTTTGGGCCATCGTATGGAGTTGCAATCGCGTTTCCCGCGGATCTGAAGGTGCTAGAAAAGCGTTTTGTCCCGTACCAAAACTCGATTCAGGGCCGCGGGTTCTTGTTTGTTCGAACTTCAACAATATTATTCGCCACGACACACCTCGAGAGCTGGTGCGGGCCACAGCTTACCGGTACTCAAGAAAGGGAAGTGCAGATAATCGAGGCCGCAAAGTTTTGTCGAGAACAACTGCGATCCATTGATGGTTTAAAACTGGCCGTGATTGCGGGAGACCTGAACTGGGACGACGAGAGAAAGCGAAAGCCAAACGAAGCACCCAACCGCAACTTGCTATCGATTTTGCCCGATGGTTGGAAGGATACCGGGACTCCCTTTGACTACACCTATGATGCAAAAGAAAATCCAATGCTGAATGGGAATCTGAGGCGACGTTTCGATCGTTGTATCTACATTTCATCTCCGGAATCGAATCCTTCAAGCCAAGACTACCAAAGCGCGAACTTGCAAAAGATTGGAAAAGAGTCCATTCCGAATCTAGTGTGGAACAAGAGGAATTCTTATAATAATAGTGTGAAGAAGATGCCCGTAAATCCGAGTGACCACTTTGGCATCATGGCACACTTCAAGAAATAAACGATTGTAAGGTGCATGGATTATACTAACACAGCTAAAATATAATAAATTGTAGAGAGATGGAATTGTTTTCGATTTGGTTCTTGCGCTGTGTATCTAATATACATCGTATAGTAATTCGAAATCCAATACCCACAACTAGAATAATGTTTCGTTGGGCCATAATCTCCATCGTGTGCATTCGTAATTCAATTGAAGAGCGACTCTTGTTTCCAATCAAAAATTCATCAAATCTTCAAAGGGGTCTTTGGTGACATTGCTGTGTGATGTTTCAGTCCTTGTGGTATCATTTGAAGGGACTGTACCGGCTACAGGGGTCACCGCTGGTGCAAAGAAATCGACCTGCTCTATTCCGTTGTCGTTGACTGCTTGGCCTTTCGTTTCGTTCGACTGAAAATCGTTGCTACCACTTAGCAAATCTATCATTGGGTTCTCATTTGTTCGTGCCAAAGAATCGTCCGATGGACTATCGGAGTATGTGCTTTTGCCGTTATGACTTTGCACAGTGGCACCCGGGGCTCTTCCCCATATTTGTGTACGGGCTTCCACGAGCCTGTGAGCATACTTTGTTTTGTCAATGGCCTCGCCTTCATGATTTTCGTTTTCTTGTTTTTCTACAGCTTCGTTCCAGAGTCTTCGATGGTCACTTTCCATCACGTAGAATCGTTCGTCAATCTGTTGAATATCCTGGAAGAGTAGTCCCTGGTTTGCGTTTTCAGGGTGCAAATCTTGTATCCATTCCTCATAGGTTCCCGAAAGGTTATTCGCCAAGAATTCGTCCAAATGGTCTGTAATGACCTTGATTGTCAGTGCTTCGGCCTCACGTCGAACTTCTTGACGCTCGACCTCTTCTTTCATCTGAACATTGAGCGACTCCAACGCATCAGCTAGCCCTTGGTCCTGTTCCATCTTGTCAATGAGTTTGCCTAAATTGATTTTTCCCAGTTGGTTCCCAAATTTCTTGAACACCTTTCCTGCCTGTTCCTTTCTTTTTTTGAGCTGATCGCCCGTCGGTATTTGGGCCTGCAAAGTGTCTTTCAAAAAGGCAGTTCGACCAATTCCACTCGTGCGGGGCAGTCTCAGCGGTCCCCCGCTGTAGTTGTCTCCGCCATTGCGAGCAGAAGCGGCGGCGGCGTTGGGGGGGACAGTTGTATTATCTGTCTTGTCCAGTGAAGTGGAAGCCACCTTTGTTTGCTTTTGTTCCCCGCATGAATTGGTCGGCGTCTCTTGGTCAAATAAGTCAATTTCTTCCATCATTGTCGCTGATTATTGTTGTATTCTTCTGCTTCGATGTCGTTTGACCATTGTTTTGTGTCCCTCCATCTCTATCTTCGATCTCGCTTCGGATGTGGAGAAACGATAGCTACGGTGCCTCTGCCGCGTTCACGAGTGGGACTCGATTCGCTTTCAGGTTTATGTCAAATTTGACCTGCACAAGGGGCGTTGCCAAGCTCTTCCATTTGTTGCAAAAACTTCACAAGATCGGATTCCACATCTTGCTTGAAAATGTGCTGCTCTCCATTAAACCCTCCTTCATTGTCATGAGCAGCAACGCACTCCATTGCAACAGAAAGTGTCATGTTTTGCCGAAAAGTGTTTGCTGGGTTCTGAGATGCAGCCAAGGGCTGCTTTGCAAATTCTCTCTTTCTCAAGGGAGAACCATTCATCTGTTTCCTCCCCATTTGTCATGACACCTTCTTCAAATGTTTTGAATGGTGTGAGGCATCTATTGGAGTTGTCATGTGGTTGTGACTCGCATTGCTGGGGATAGCATCGCTTGTTTTAACGACACGAAGTCGAAATAGGTGCTTCGCCACCTTCAATTGGATGTTCCTTCAACAAAACGGAACATGCGACAAACAAAAATCTTTAGTTTTTCTACGGTAATATAAATGCAGGGTTACAAGAATCTTCCTTGGAAACTGGGACACTATGAAAATTTTGGACATGCATTGATTACCTTTGCATCATTATTGAGAAGCAATTTTGCTCCAAGAAAATCATCTATCTTTTGAAGGCGCATTAACCTTTTTTAAATTAGTGTTGGAGTCTCAAATTCGCAATAAAATAAACGACCTTATTTGATTCGAAAGCATTCTATCAATTTGATATACTAACTCCTCGACACTTTCCGTGTGATCCTCAATGGCGACTTCTCGTATCTTTGGACAACAAAATATCCGTCTCCCACATTTGGAAGATAAGGCTTTGGAGACTTTTTTGATATGGATGGTCGAATTGTTTGCATTCACAATAGTTTTAAAGGATTGATCACCTAATCTATGTATTGTTGGGTTCTTGAAGCAGAGACTTTTTTCCATTGTAGGATTGATGCCTTTATTGAAACAAACATAGTCGATGCAGAATGCTTCGGAGCCTCTGTCGCTTCATACACTTGGTAAGACAACAATCAAGGCAGCCGTAGCTTGGTGAGCAAATGTTCAAGCTGTGTGTTTGATGGATTTCCAAGACGACTAGCGAAGTTGTGGATGATCATGCTTTCAGAAGGAAACCGTTTCGGCTTTTTCCAGCCTAGCTCCGGGGTCAAACATCCAGCCTTTTTCGTTGGCAACGTGCCTTGCCGCTTCCAAATCTACTAGGGTGCCATTTTTTCTTCCTTTTCGTGCGCACAAAATCATATTGCCCTGATAGCGGGACGGGATCCGAATGAGACTCGACGAGAAAGAGCCCTCTGATTCATTGTCGTTTCGATTGAACACGCGTGAATATATTTGCGTTGCCTGTTGCAATCTCGAGTCTTCCTCATTTCTTGCATTTCCGCTGTTGCAATGAAAATTTGCAATCACGAGTCCTCCGTTTTCATCGTCGAGGCTGTCCCAGAGTCCCTGAACAAATTCCTCCTCCACGAAAGGTAGTGGCACGTTATTGTCTCGACCGAATACGTCAACGAAAATACAGGAGTGCGGACCTGGAGTCAATCTCTGATGATGAAGAGCATCGCCACCACGCACAACCGTTACCATTTCGGGATCCAGTCCGCAGAATTCGGTCGCCAGATCCACCACATCTTCGTCGAGTTCGATTGCCGCGCAAGGTTCCCCCAGGAGCATTGGCAGTGATCCTCCCCCAAGACCGAGGAATAGATTTCCTTTATTTTGTTGCGGCAATGCGAGTGCTGCATAAGCAGATGCCATCACTTTCAAATATTCGTTGCCCACCGACGAATGGAAGGGTGCGAGTGAGTCTTCGTCTTCTTCCGAAAGCGGCTGCATCAGCGTCACCGATTGCACTGATCCATGTCGGCGGAGTGTCCTCCATTGCCCAGAGGAATGTTCCGCAACATATGCCGTTGATGATGGTGAAGATTGCAGTCTGTATACCTTCTCGATCGGTGCACCCAAAAGCCATTCTCTCGATCGATTCCATCCCGCTGGATCCGTCGCATCTAACGGATGCAGCGCTTGCTGTTCTCGGACGGTATCGACTTGGAGGACCAATGGAACAATCCCTGCCGTTAGAACCAGTGGTGCAGTGACCATGGCGAGGAGAGGGGAGGCATCGTTCGCCAGGAAATTCGGGAGCATCATTTTGATGGAGAACAATATCGTACCTCGAGAAATCAAACTTTAGGCAGTCTTGAAACATTGTTCCATGGAAGCAGGGGAGCAACGGGCCGTCCTTCGTTGTCGGAATTATCCTTAAAAGAGGAAAAAAAGTAGTGAGTCAGTTTGTCATCAGATTTTTAAGGTTGGGAGAGTCGGATGAGTCGAAGAAATAAAATAGCATCTTTTTGATGGGTACTTAAACCTCGACCGAAGATAAGCATCGATACAAAGGATCACCAATCACAAACACCTAAAATGATACACCCTTGAACAATGGTAATCCAGAGAAGATTACCCATTCTCGACATCTGCAAGTACAAAAGCAACCGTTCAGCCTTTGTCGAAGAATTACGAGTGGCATGCCACACCGTTGGATTCTTCTTGATCAGGCACGACTTTGGAAATCTTGCCGAGTCCATGTTGGACGAAGCCAAATCGTTCTTCGAACATCCTCTCGAGGACAAACTTAGCATTTCGTATGAGAATAGCCCGTCGTTTCGAGGGTTCATGCAACTTGGGGTAGAAAATACGAGCGGCAACGTGGATTATAGAGAACAAGTGGAATATGCTGCCGAGTACAAAAACAGCTCACACAACCGCAAATCGTGGCCACTATACGAACGTCTCAAGGCAGAGAAGAACCCATGGCCAACGAAGCTACAGCCAAGTCTAGAGCCAATCGTCATGCAGTATTCTTCGAAAGTGTGCGAGCTAGCAGATATGATTCGGGATTCCTTGTGTTTGGCATTGCAACTCGACCCGAAGGATGTGATTCACGACAAGTTCATCAACTCTCACAACGATAGGAATCGTGCTGATACGACGCAGCAAACGGTAACGAAGGAACATTTTGACGACGAGGTCCCCCACTGGGTTATCAAGCTCATTTCGTATCCACCCGCGCCATTGTCCCCAGAGAGCAGAACCAATAATGAAAACGAATCAGAAACCGAAATGCAAAAGCATCAACAAGGTGTGGGAGCTCACACAGATACAAACTTTTTGACCTTAGTCTTACAAGATCCATCATCTTCAAACGATTACAATGGAGGCCTCCAGGTATATTCTAAGGGCGAATGGATCGATGTTGTCCTACCATCCTCCCTTGATGACACAAGCAAAATCTACGATGGCGGTGCTAGCAGCAGTTATCTAATTTGTAACTTGGGCGAGCAGGCCGAGACTTGGAGCCGTGGTTACTTTCTCGCTACCCCACATCGGGTGATTATGAAATCACAGACCTTATCATCGTCCTCGTCGTTGCGACCGCGAACGTCCGTTCCGCTCTTTTACAACCCCTTGTTATCGGCTACAATGGTGCCAATGGATGACAACCTTTTCGAAAGAACAAAAATGGTGCCATGGGAACGCCCCAGAGACTACGATCATTGGCGACGACCGAGCAATATTATGAACCCATCAGTGGGAGAAAACACATTCAAGAGCTTGGCACGGTCCCATCCCAAAGTGTTTGCTCGGCATCATCCAGACCTCAAGATATTAGAAGATGGAAGAATCGTCAGATTGAACGCGAGTGGGAAAATGGACAACGAGAACATGTAAATAGTAATTCACAAGAGTTTTCTTGCCTAAGTTTTTATGCTGTACAATCTGTCGTATCGTTATCTCGGGCTCTAAGGTTGCTTGGTTTCGAAAGTCGACTTCCATCAGAAAAGGAGAAAAGGCCTTCGAAAATTGAAGTACTAGAATAGTTCTTCGGTGACAGACTAACCGTTTTTTCCTCGGTTCGTAAACCAATAAAAACCAGTAGAAAAACGCGCGTTTAGTTTCGTTACGGCAGGAGTCAAAAGGAATTCTCCTGCCTTGCCCGCCCCGAGATTTCGCATGCCTTCTGTGCCTGTATTTTTAAGCATTGAAGACAACCAATGGAGGAAGCATTGTCGTCATCTTCAAACACATTTACCCCATCAAAACACAAGGAAATAGAATAGTATACAATTAAGCAAGAAATTAAGATGACGACTACAAAGATAAAAAAACAGGAGGACGAGGATTTCTCCTCCAAGATTTCGGACGAAATTAATTGCGCCATTTGCTTGGACATTCTTGTCAATCCGAGAACCCTAGTTCCTTGCGGCCATTCCTTTTGTAGAAGCTGTTGTTTCTCCAATAATCACCGGAAAACTCTTATCTTCAACAAGTGCCCGCACTGTCGCCAAGCCATTGTAGATACCGTTCCCTCTCGAAAACTCGAAAGCGTGATAAATACCTTGGTAACGGTTCCGAATCTTCTTTTCCGCAACGATGACGACAAGCAGCATTATCTAGAACGCAGAAAGAAAGAAAAGGAGAGATCATCGACACCGCCGGCAACGCAGGTCTCTGCTGGAACAAGGAAAAGACAGAGACGGGACAACTATTACCACAACTCAACCGCCAACTATGCGGCACCTGTGCCTGTAAATCCGCAAAATTTTCAATATCAACCCAATTATTACCACGGCCCTCAAGACGTCGGGGCTTCCTTTCAATCGGCGTCCAGTTTTGCCACTACGTCTCGCTCATCGACGACCTTTGATCCAATGATAGCACCATTGCCTCCGCCCTTCGACTTCACAGCTGCCGGGCCTGTGCCCGTTCTAAACTTTGCAGGACCCGCAAATTCGCGTGGCAGCCAACCCCCGCAACGAACAACGCAAAGGACGACCAACAGTAGGGGAATATCTGCAAATGATCCCATTTGCATCGATTAGTTTTTCGAAACAAACAATGATTCTACCTATGTTGCGTCGTGGTCATAGTGTGCCTGGCGATCGTGTTCGCACCGAGCATGGTCGATGGCCACCAAGAGAACTTCAACCCAATCCACGAGAAAAATCTGCTTACAGAACAACCAATAAAGCGGATATTAATAAAACTAATAACTTAGTTTCTCATTCCAAATGAATCAAATTTCCGAACACTCTTGTGTGTGTGAATGCCAATGATGCTATTAGTGATGCTACTCTAAGGTGCCATATATCTTTCATCATGCAGCAGTGCCGTAAGTAGACTTATTGCTTAAAATCCACCTTGTCAACCCACTCCTCGACTCTCGAAAGAGTTTTAAGAGAACCGGGGACAAGGAGAAGAGTTATTTCAAAACAAGACATTCGAAGTGCTTCTAGAGCCACCATGCCCCCACCACCTCACAATTGTCACATCAATCTGACGAGATGCTCGTCCTTTGCGACTATGGAATAGAAGGTTCGTCATAGGGATTCACAGAGAGCTATGTTTTGCAAGGCTGCAGGGCGCCATGCATCCCATGTTGCATCTTCAAAAAGTGGTTCGCTCAAGGGAGCCATTAGATGTGTCACTGGGTTTGGCAACTTGCCCTGTGCAATGGTGCACCACACACAAAGAGAGAATAGAGATTTTGCCGAACCAACAACCCCCCGGATTGTCTCCAGCCAACGCACCACATTTGTGGATGCCAATAGCAATGCAACCAGCCAAACTCTGCCAACCAGGCCCATCCACTATTGCACAAGGTGTGTTGCTCGGATGAGCCAAGGTGTTGGGGGAGTTGCCTCACTGCTTGGGGCGCAACAAATCACACGTGCACAAGAGCACATGAGCCAACCGAGGAAAAAATTGTTCGGTTCGACTGATTCGATCCCTTTTGAGTATTTAGGGTTAGAGTTAGGGGTTTCATGGAAGCCTGCGTTGGGGGAGTAGTTCTTCTCTCTTCCAATAGTTCTTCTCTTCCTATCGTGATGGTCGCGCTGATTTCGATCACTGACGCAGATTATTGAAGAAAGATCGATCACTCAGCACTACGACGAAACGCGAAGAAAGAGCCCATTCGCCATTACCTTACTCAGACAGAGAAAACAGCAGCTTGCTGCTTAGGAAGTAAGTTTGTCGAAAGGCGACGACTATACGGACTTGCTGACTCCGCCTCCAGAGAAATTGATAGTTACCCATCAACACTAGGGGCAAGAATCATCAACAGGCACAAATACATAGAAACTACACTACGATCATAAACTTCAGCGCTGATATTCCATCTAAACACAACAACCTTATACCTTACGTGAAACGCGATGACAATAGAAATAAGTAGGGAAAACCTCGTAACCGATGCTGAAGAGAATTCGAGTGAGTTTGCAAATGCATCACTTGTGACTTCGATGCCATGAATGGATCCCGTTAACGATTTTTTTCCGTGTGTTTATTTTCAATCAAACATTCTTTCTGACTGTGCTTATACTCTTGATTCTCTTGTTTAGACTCGGAGACAAAACGGCCACAACCCAATAGTGACCTTACACATAGGAATACACGGATATCCCTCGATGGAATTCCATGTTCAATAACGAAACGTAGACTATCGAACACATCCTCTAACACTTCAAGTGAAACGCGTGAAACCGAAAGCGTCGATCCAGCGAAGATGCCGAATGATATACAAAATGATGAATGCGAGATCCGAAAAGATTCAACGCAAACAAAGCAACAATTAAAACTCTTTGCCGATGTTCCAGACCCTTTTGACGAAAAGATCACACCCGATGAATTTCTTCACAAATGTGTATACGCATGGTGGGGTTTAGAACTGGAACCAAAAAGGGCAAAATCGCTAGAAAACTTTTTCGCTAAAGTCACCGACGAGCAAATAGCTGCGTACTCGATGACTGTTGTATCAGCTTGCCGTTCAAACGACCTGGATGCGCTGAAAAAACTTCACTCGGAAGGACAAATAATGAACTGCTTCAATCGATTTGGGGAAAGCCTGTTAACAATGGCTTGCCGGAGAGGTTTTGAGAATGTTGTTGAATATCTCCTATCACCGTCATCTAATGTGGATGTGCGAATATCCGATGACGGCGGTAGGACAGTATTACACGATGCTTGCTGGAATCCATCCCCACAACTTAAGATTTGCAAGTGGATATTGGAACGCGATCCTACGTTGTTCTTCATCGCAGACAACAGGGGCTGCACACCTTTCCAATATGCACGCCCAGAGCACTGGGGGATCTGGCGGCAGTTCTTACTCGACAACAAAGATTCTCTAGAGGCCCTGACAAAAGAAGGAAACCATACGAAGCTATTAAAAGCGTAACAGCATAGAACCGAGTAATTTTAGATACCAATTTCTCGACCTGTATCTTTGATCCCATGCGTTTGTGGAAAAGCCTGAAGGGCAGGGAATGTAGACTTCGTCGATAAGTCTACACGAATCCAGAATTCCGTATTACATCAATTAGGAAGAATCTTAAATTGACTTTTTAGATGTGACATTTTAGACGCAATGGCACTTTGGGAAAGACCAGTGAAGCAATACGTCAGTTGCAACAAAGTTGAAGCAAAAATCGATGAGCAAACTAGTAAACTTAGAGGTTTTCATTTTTGCTTAATTAATTTGCTAGTGTGTGATCTCTTGTTTTGCAAGATTGAATCAGCATAGGGTATTAATAACGCTGCTTGGACTCCTTGATACATTTTTTCCTCCATTTTAACATATCGATGGGATCTGTGATTTCGGATGCGTCTTCATCTTGCTTCCAAATTTTTAGGGTCTTGTCTGCTTCACCCGTAATGAGTCTTGTTCCTGTCCCATCGAATTCGCAACAGTATATAGCATTCTCAGCATCGAGGGATCCTGGCTGGACAATCGACGACCCCGATTGAAAGTTGTATCCCGTCTTGTAATCCCAGAAATGCATGCTTCCATCGTCTCCTCCACTCACAAGCACGCCATCATCATTGACTGCCAAGGCGTTAACGACAGCCTTGTGCCCCGTGTAAGATTTCAGAAACCTGCCGTCCTTCGCCTGCCAATATTTTAGACAGTCTGCGGCACCCGAGACGAAGGTGCTCTGAAACGAAGGCTCGACCAATGCACGAATGCTCTTTTGGTGGTGCGTCAATGTCGTCATGCATTTCCCAGCTGCGAGATCCCAGAGCTTGATGGTGGAGTCCATACTACCTGTCACAATTTGTGGATCGGTCGACCGAGTAAGCAGGGAGGCCACAGTATTGTCGTGCCCAGCCAAGACATGGATTTGGGTCTTTGTTCTCATATCCCATACTCTTGCCACAGCATCTCGACCTCCCGTCACGAGTAGATCAAGTGTTGGGTGAAGTTTTAGGCAAAATACACCACTCAAATGTCCATGGTAGTGGCGAATGACCTGGTTTGTTTCCAGATCCCAGCATTTTACCATTTTGTCTTCTCCAGCAGAGAAAAGGTAAGGATGACGACTCGAAAAGGCCAACCCCCGCACGGGGGAAATGTGTCCAGTCAGGGTTATTTTCAGAGCGTCTGATGCTCCTACCGAAGCCTTTGCAAAGTCCCAAATCTTGATTGTACGATCAGCCGAACCACTTGCAAAAATATCATTGCTTGGATCGAAAGCAATGCTGCGAACCCATCCCTGGTTACAGAATCAATCGATGATTTATCCCATGTTATAGTTCAACAGAAAATGGTATGGTAAGGGAAAAATAAAATTAGAATCGCTAGACAAAGAAACGACACATTATTGGTTGAAGCTTCATATTTCATTCTAGGAAACTTACCAAATGCGACGATAAAACTGTCGAAAGTTTCCAAGGAGCATGCCACGTAGGTGTTGGAATCTTGAGTCGATTGGAAGTTTTGTTGGATTTCTGTAAAAATCAAGGAAATGAATGAAAAAGAGGTTAGAAATAGGTCAAGCGCCGAAAACCAAGAGAGGAGAAACACCAAGGCTTGCGTCACAACATACCACAAGGATACCACCACCAGGGTTGTCGTTCTCTAATATTTTCTGCCGTGATTTACTTTTTTTGGTGTCCTCGTTTCGAATTGCCAGAGCTGCCGATGCCAAGGGTTCCATGGATATCGCGCTGCCGTTGTTGGCACTGCCGTCTGACGCTGCTATAATGGCAAGACTCGATTTGTTGTTCTTAGACTTTGGGTGATTGTCGATCTGCTTGCTGATAATTCGGCGTTTGCGACGATTGATGCTGTTTTGTCTAATCTTTGGATCAACGTCGGGAATGAATGCAGTGACCGGGGTTCTCGCGAACAACATTCTCGCACGTCTTATCGAATGCCTTGCCGATAAGGAGTTCTTTGCCGATAAGTATTCAGGCATAGGCGTGAAGGTAAATTCGCTGTCAGCACCATCTTGATTTTCAGATAGTGACGACATTGCTTATCTGTGATATTATATCGAATGTTTCGCAGGATCGTTTTGTCAATCGAAAGAGATGTTGCCAATTGAGTTTCGAGGGCAGCCGGAAATATCTGAGTGAAATCAATAAATCAATCCAATCGACCAATTATCATCTCCAAAATATGATTGGTGAGATAAATACCTTTCTTCGATTCTAATTGTAAACCAAGCTCGCAATACAACACTCGCTGCAAGGGATCGATGAAACAACTGCTGAAAATGGGCTGTTGTCAAATAGTAACAGCTGTAGGGTACAGCAGTAAAATAAGATGTTACCAGTACCTTCAGAACGCGCAGCATTTTTTAGTCGTAGTGCTCGGGGAACTACAGTAATTCATGCCAACAAGGAATTAAACTTCTCTCGGAGTGTCGTTCGTAAGTTCACCAAAGTCAAACATCCACGTGAACAAATATGAACAGCTAGCAATACTGCATTAAGAACGACATATTCAATGAGTTGAGAGTCCGGAATGAAGGATATCAGGGTTCCATTTGCAATGGATCACAACAAAAGAACTGTCGTCAATCCATACGCAAGAAAGAAGAGGAAACGATCAGAAGAGAAAACTCTACTTCCCTCGTCTTCAACTTCGCCATCGCCATTGCCGTCATTGGAAACTTCAAATGCACAAAGTGGCGATGATAAAACAAGTTCAAACCAAAGTTTGTCGGCTGAGGCATCCGCTCTAATTATTTCGGCTGCTGACAAGGCTGGAATGGAGGGAATCGACAGATCAAAGATCGATTCCATTATTCTTAGAGAATCGGGGAACTCTCTCTTTATTCAACAACAACGACGTCACGACGAAAAAGTCAACCAACGTGTCCAGCAGCTTCAACAACGACTCAAAGAAGCCTCCCCAAAAGATTATAGAGTAACAGAGGAATTGGACGAAACCATTCGTTCGTATCAACAACAACAAGCGACTCGAGCTACCTGCATTGTAGTGGATATGGTATGTCTCTATGTTTTGCAATAAATGAAATGCGTTACGACAGTCGCGAAAAATCACAGGTTACTAACCATGAGTCCTGCCTTGCCTTTCTTGTCTATAGGATATGTTTTACATGGCTTGCGAACTATTAAATCGACCCGACCTTATCGACAAACCAGCATGTGTTGGAAGAGGAATGATTTTGACGAGCAACTATGTAGCTAGAAGATATGGAGTTCGTTCCGCAATGGCAGGTTTCATTGGCGATAAGTTGGTAGAAGAGCTATCGGAGGGACGAGAAAGACTCATTCACGTACCGTCAAATTTTGTGCTGTACAAAGAAAAGTCAAAGATTGTGACGGAGGTGGTTCGCGAATACGATCCGTACCGAATGAAGTCATATTCGCTAGACGAAGTATACTTGGACATTGGACCGTACTTAGCTTTGTTTATTAAACATAGAGACTACACCCATGAGCAAATCCGCGACAAACTACTAATGGATGGTGACGTCGACGAGAATGGAAACAAGATCAATGACCAAAAATGTGTGGATGTGGCCATGGGATTTCTTCTATCTCAATCACCCTTGGTATGTTTAACAGCGGTCGATCAAGTCATCTTTCGTCTCCGTCAACATGTTCAAAAAGCGACACTCGGATTAACCTGTTCTGCTGGAGTTGCCCGGACTCATGCAATAGCCAAGATTGCTAGCGACAAGAATAAACCAAACGGGCAGCTTGTAGTAGATCCAGCTGATACATTTAACTTTGTTCGAGAATTACCCGTCCGGAAGATTCCAGGTATAGGGCGCGTGACGGAAAAAATGCTGCAGAATGTGTTGAATATCCATACCGGAATGGATCTTTACGAAAAACGGGGACTTGTCCATTTCTTGTTTAAACCAGCAACGGCCAAATTTTTGTTGAAAGCATCAGTAGGGTGTAGCGGTGAAGGAAGCTCATCAACATTTGGGATAGAGGGAGAGGAAGAATCATCGGAAGGCCAGAAAGGCATTAGCCGAGAACGAACGTTCAATCCCGAGAGCGATTGGACACAGCTGAATATTCGACTTGAAAATATATCACGACTATTAGCCAAAGATATGATGCGAAAATCAGTCATGGGGCATACTATAACCGTCAAGGTGAAGTTAGAGACATTTGATGTTTTGTGTCGATCAAAGAGTTTAAAACGTGGGGTGTATGTTCAGCATTCAGAAGAATTGGCAGCAATAGCAGGTGGATTATTTGCCTCAATCCGTACTGCGTATCAAAAAAAGGAAAATAAGAATCGAAGAAGTAAGTTCGCTGTAAGGCTCTTGGGAATTCGATGTTCAAATTTGATCGAAGAATCCTCAGCTCATAACAAAAAGGAAGCAGGTACTATCGACAAGTTTCTTACTTCGTCTAAGACAGAGGCTAGATCTGGAGCTTCTCCTCGCAAGAATATGCCAACAGTAGAGACTACGAGTTCAGGGAGAAGAGTTGAAACAAACTGTGGGGTAGACCTATCAAAGCCAATCTTAAACCCGTATGCCGCTAAAAATAACGGTGATATCTCTCCAAGGGTCAAACACAATCGATACAAGCAGGGAAGAGGAGCGAATGATGTGATAGACGATGTAGCAATACGAATTGAACGGAATGCTAAGAGTGGCCTCGTTTCGACCAACCACAACAATGAAACGGCGAGGGGCACGCAGCCCACCAAGTGTATACATGCGCGCATTGAAGAAAATTCGCAAACAAAGGATCAGTATTTTGAGACTATTGAAGACGGAAACGGAAAGGAGAAAAAAGAGGATAGCGTTGTAAAATGTCCACTGTGTAACCGTTCTTTCTACGCAAAAGACAACGACCTCTTGAACGCTCATATCGACACCTGCCTCAACGGGATACATGGGGGGTCCACGGTACGCCAGGTTGTAAAAGAAGAAGAGTCGCAACTCCAGAATCGAAATTCTCATGGAGTCGAACTAAATGGTACATTGCCTCGGGGAAGGCGACAACGATTGACCGACTTTTGGAATTAATTCAATCGAGGAAATAGAGTACAGACATGATTTCAAGACTAAAAAATGAATCATATCAAAACAGTCAATCGTTTCGTTCAATTTTACCTGGAGTGCAATTTCTCCACAACATCTTGCTGTCTTCGATCGTACTTTCTTCAAAGTGATCAACGGAAGACACTCTGAGAACTATGTAAGACACATCATGCTTATGAATCGTTCAATAAACAAAGAATGACGTTGAGGAACATAGTGGCCCACGAACCTGAACCAGAGGCACTGGTGACTCTTCTTGGCCCCAAATACTAGTCACCAATGATAGAGTAGTAGATATGTGATTCAGTAGTAAATCGTTCTGGAATTGATTTCTGGATTTTAAAAAGTAGAATGGAATTTTTATTTGACCACTTCGAACCGTTGAACTGCAAGAGAGACTTTTTTGAGCTCAGTTATGTTCTGTACTGAGGCGAGCGTAAGGATGGCGCGACTGTGACCATCGACGGTTTTTCTCAGCATATTTTCGTTCAAACATCGAGACCACCCGCAAAGTTTGCAACCGAAAGAGTCGACGACACAAGCGGGCAGCTGTCATTCTAAAACGTAACCTCCTTTCTAAATATTTGTCGTAGTCTATAAGAGAATATACAAGAGACAAACAATATGCGAAAGCAACGTCAGAATAATAATCTGAACGGAAGAGCTCGACGGAAAGGAACGTCCTTCAATTCTGAAGGTTCCTGTAATAGCACAGACAATAAAGGAAAACGATGCCGGGATCACACACGCTGCTGCAACGGCGAAACCCCATTATGCGAATTATTGACCGACGCTATCTACGATATTTTCCCGGAAATCCAAGACAATGAAAAATCAGATCGCAGCAATAGTTCGGAACAACATTCCAAAGTTGAATGTGGAAGCACACTTGGGCAGATGATTCGGCGGCGATACCTCCTTTCGAGAAAGTCGGCACGACTTTCTTCGAACACAATTTTTGTGAATGACCAACTCAATGATAGCTTTTCCTTCGAACACAACAAAGTTACTTCTGATTTGCATCGGATTGCTTCTTCGGCAACAAACCCGCCCGCGTCGACAACGGCCTCGAAGAAGAAACGAAAGCGAAAAAAGAAGAAGCGCCAAGATTCCGCCACACCTCTACCGTCCACGATTTGTTCCAACGACAAAACTTCACACTCATTGGATACCTATCATTCGAGAAATGGAAATGGAAGTCACTTGAATGATGGCAAGAGCATGATGTCAACTACAGATCACTCTCTGGATGCCATGGACGAAGCCGTCAAGACCGAAACCGAAAAGTTGATAGAGCTTGAGGCAAATCACGAACTTCCATTATTAGAGTCTTTGCCATCAGACGATAATTTCCAGGCCCAAGAATCACCCTCACAATTTATTGATCAAATTAAACCACAAGCAGAAAATATTTTTTCGCAGCTTCCTGATCATACGGGTCAACTACCACTTACAGATGCCACAGAAAGCGTCACAATACCTGCCATGTTACCAGAAGATGGTCTCTTGGAGAATAAAGATTCTTCAGAAGCCAAATGGAAGAACCCATTGCAGCTTGACTTTCTTTTAAATTTTGAAAGCGAAGAAAATCAGTTTCGGCATGACGTCAGAGACGGTGGTGTAATCGAACGAACGACAAATACTACGACACTTTACAGTGACAGGGAAAGGGGAAGAATTTTGTTGCATGAATGGATTGATCAATTTTTTTTCATGAATGATGAAAGCGAGTGTATTGAAACTTGCGTCTCAAACAATACGCATCAAGACCCATCTGATGACCAGAAAGACGAATGGGATTCGTTTATCAAATTCTGTAACGAACGGGCTGCGGGGAGAGAAAAAGCTTTGGGGATACCAATAGGGGACTTATTAGACATCGGTTCATCCATCGAATGCCGATTTTGCCGTGATGAAACTGTGAAAGAAATCAACAGTATTTCGGGAAAAGAAACAAGTACGGCTTCGGCATCAATGCCAATGAAATTGCCGCAAGTTGTTATGAATCCATCATTTCTTGAGAAGCCACCTTCTCAGATCGATAATGAAATAAGTTTTGAATCCGCTTTCGATTACGTTGCGTTGGAAGAAGCCGATGATACACCAAATTCTAAAAACAAGGATGACAATGGGTACGGCCCAATCACGGAGGGAAAATCCGATTCTAACCTTTCTTTCTTAATAGTAGATGTTCCGATTGAACCAAAACAAAAGAAGTCTGGAAATAGAAGCAACAGCAGCAAGAAAGGTCCTACTAAAAACAATACTATCAATTCTACAGCAACTCAACGACAACTTTATGTAGAGACTTTCACCTCCAAACAGCTTGAGGAATTTTTCCGGGAATGGCTCATCGCCGGTGTGGATGAAGAAAATATAGTTCAAGCGTCGATTCGAAAGGAAATAGGACTTTGTGAAAGCGAGAATGAGACCGACAAGACCAGTTTTCCTATAGTAACATCGGAAAGTCGTGTGCGAATGATAAAAAACAGGGTGATTGAAACAACACAGTGGTTTACAGAGTCGTTGGAAAATATGAATAATGGTCTGGAAGAATTGAGATCGAAGTTTGGAGACACGAAGCTTGAAGAGAATATTCACTTTAACGGAATGGTTGACATGCACCATTGCGAAGACACTTGCAATGGCTATTTGACAGATGATATTTTGCCAGTTCTCACCGGAGAATTCTCCCTTCCATCCCATGCATGTGCTGACTTGCAAATCCAGGTTTGGACACTTTACCTTGATAGCTTGGGAAAAATGCTCACAGCTTGTGATGTTTATTACAAGAAAGTCGAGGAAGACTTGGCAGATCAAAATGGCAAACTTCCCTTATATTTTGTTTCCTCGCCACTGAGAGAACTTTACAGAAAATTTGCAATAGAAAAGATTGAACATCTTTCGAAGATGAGGAAAAGCTTTTTCGTTGTATCAGAAAGCTCTTCGATGAAAGAACTTCATACTAGATACTTTTGGTTAGAAAGCCAACCTGAGGATCTGAATGAAGTTTCCCGAAAGCTTGATGGAGATTGTCGAAAGCTAATCATGGCACTAACAGAATGGACGAAAGTAGTCAATGCTTCACGTATGTCAGAAATCAATAAGGAACGTGCAAAAAGACTTTTGTCTGTATTTAGTATGCTACGAGTCGTTGCAGAATCTCTTGGTGAGGAATACAAGCCAGTGAAGCGATACTTTTCACAGGAATCTAATAAGTACTTTGAGTGGCTGTTATCAAATATACATTATTTGCATGGAGTACGGAACAAAATGAGACTCATTGAGATGGATGATGTCATTTCCCTGACGACTGGTGTCATTCTTTTGTGGCGGCATGTCAGAATTATGCAGAGCCGCGTCACTCGCATGGTCTCTGCTGAGACTTTGCCGCTTTCGCTGCACAAATGGGTATTAGAATCTTCCAGTGTTGATTCACCAGTCGATGAAAGGCATCAAGTGAACCCATATCTCACTCATTCAAAATGCTGGCCAGAATTCGGTGGAAGACGCAAGGCTGTGGGAATATTGGCTGGTCTGACTTACGTTTGGTTGCGAGAAAGATGCAAAGAATGGAAGGCGGAAATTGCTAGTCAGGAACTTCTAAATTATTTCGATGAAGATTTGCTATTCAGCGCGGAACAGCAGGTTACCAACAAAGCTGTAGGATCCACTAACAAGTCAGGCAAGAAGTCCAAGAAGAAAAAGAAGAAAAAGGCATCTTCCGTCTCCAATGGACCTACCTCGAATCCCGTCAGAAATCCTGTAAGCACTGCTTCTGTAGAAAACGAAGAAGCAAAATCGAATGATAATGTTCCTCTTGATTCTAGTGATTCTGTGCCTGGCGAAATACTTGAAGCGGCAGAAAATGAAGACATCGCACTTCAAAAATCATTGGAAGAGACAGAACAAGGCTCTAGTGATGACACGGAGATTCCAATCATGGAAGAAGCATCCGGCAAGAAGGAAATGTCTGACAATAATGTTGGATCTACCAATCTCGGCGTGGAACATGGCGGTAACGTCTTATTGAACGAGGAGAATGAATCACAAAACGGCTTAATTTCTAATGAAAGCTCGAAAAGTGTCGATGGCGACAGCACTGAGATTCTTCGTTCCGAGACAGAAATCATCAACCACGAAACATTTGAATCACATGTTGCTGTCAAAGATGAGCGTGGGTGCATTGTACCTGCGATGGAATTTCTGACAGATCGACTTCTAGATCTGTTGAAGCAGTCAGAAAATGAAAACATCGTGATTATTTCGGACTGAAACGATACAATTCAGCACTGCTGAATGCTACTATGCTAAATACAGTAGTAAATTGCTACAATAAATTACTCAGGGCTTCTGCCTGTAAATTATTAGTACTATGTATTCAAACAATTGGTTTCTGCCTGTCACGCTCCGTTATGTCGATTTCATCTCCCATAGAATCCATAGTATTTTTTCTGTTCAGTCGTCTGTTCAACTCGGCGAATTCCTCTGGTGAGATTTCGTCATCCCCATAGTAGCCCTGGTCGGCCTCGTCATCAAAAAATCGTTCTAGCTGAACATCGTATATCAAATTACCCCCTCGTTGCGCAACCATTTCGTTCAAGAGAGAGGTCAATGTGTCCCGTTGCCACGGCATTTCCGGGACCGGACCAAGGCCGTCCACCACGAATCCCAGCTTTGGAGGAATAATTAGGCGCCGTCGTCCTCCACGTTTCATAGTATGAATGCCTTCATCGAGGCCGGCAATTAATTTTCCGTTTCCGTGTTTGAGAACAAACCCTGATTGAGATGCAAACTTTTTCTTCTTGTCGTCGTTTGGAAGCTGCAAGTATCCCGTATAGGAAATGACACAAAGCTGGCCGTATTGGGGTGTTTTGGAAGTGTCACCAATCTTACCCTCTTCCAGCTCAATATATCTGAGGCCAGAATCCGTCTTGACGACCTGAACGTCGGTAGATGCTGCTTGGGCAATGCCTGGCGCAATCTTCCATGAGATGGCTGTTCCTGCCAACAGCGAAGATTGTTGCAACAAATCACGACGACCAATCATTCGGTTGTCGTCCGTGTGTGAGTGTATAGCAAAATTTCTTCGAGGCAGCTCACAAGGAATACTTTTTGATCGTGAAATGATTGAATTTATCATTAAAGCATTCTTTCGGCACGATACGCTTCTCGTCGAAAGCGAGTTTATCGAGGAAATCTCGGTCCCAACATAAAGAAGAGCAACCAAAACGAGGGATATCTTCATCTTAGTAGCAGATTGTTTTCTTCATAGAATGAACCGTCGGTTTAGGCTTTGAAGGAGTCTTCTAATTTCGGAATCGGGATAGAGTGATGCGACACTTGAAGGCGTTTCGTCGATTTGTGAAACTTCCTTTGTGCCACTTCGATCGTGATTTTTATTCCTCGTGGTTGAAGTGGCATGTGTCAGAATGATGGCTGGAACTGAAGGCATCCAGTCACGTTAGAACTTGAAAACGTGACTGAACCTGGAGTAGTACGAAATAATGAATCAGC
>Ga0115013_10000569_pt1 | contig 22158 bp, 23 predicted proteins | sample SouAtlMetagenome_2_FD_88686 | JGI IMG/M metagenome (GOLD analysis project Ga0115013, IMG submission 88686) | Marine eukaryotic phytoplankton communities from Atlantic Ocean - South Atlantic ANT15 Metagenome | ecosystem: Environmental > Aquatic > Marine > Oceanic | place: South Atlantic Ocean...
GACAAGCTATTGCTGACAGTTGGCCACAAAATATTGATGATTCTGCAGCTTTTAAGGATTGGAATTGGAAAAGTTCCGTTAATTTGCAAGAAATGACTTCGGATATGCTGAAGAACATTGAAAAACTAATTACCGAATAGCCCATAATGAGTTTGGATTTACACATTTACAATACACTTAGCCGTCAAAAAGAAGTCTTTGCTCCTTTAGTTCCTAGTCACGTAGGTATGTATGTCTGCGGACCTACCGTTTATGGCGAACCTCACTTGGGTCATGCTAGACCGTCTATAACTTTTGATATTGTCTTTCGTTACCTTCAGCATTTAGGACTTAAAGTTCGTTATGTGCGAAACATCACTGATGCCGGACACCTAGTAGACGATGCCGATGATGGGGAAGATAAAATTGCTAAAAAGGCACGATTAGAACAAATAGAGCCTATGGAGGTGGTGCAGTTTTATACAATAAAATATCACAAAGCTGTGGAAGCTTTAAATTGCTTACCGCCATCTATAGAGCCACGCGCTACAGGACACATAATAGAACAAATAGAGATGGTCAAAACTATTATCAACAACGGCTATGCTTATGAGGTCAATGGCTCGGTTTATTTAGATGTCAACAAATACAATAAAGATTTTGCTTACGGTAAATTGTCAGGAAGAAATTTAGAAGACACTTTAGAAAATACAAGAGCTCTAGAAGGACAAAGTGAAAAGAAAAGTCCTGTGGACTTTGCAATTTGGAAAAAAGCTCCTCCTGAGCACCTTATGCATTGGCCCTCTCCTTGGGGAGATGGCTTTCCGGGTTGGCACTTGGAGTGTTCGGCTATGAGCAGCAAATACTTAGGTGGAACATTTGATATTCACGGTGGTGGTATGGACTTAGTCTTTCCACATCACGAAGCAGAAATCGCCCAATCTAACGCTTGTAATAAATGTGATCCCGCTAAATATTGGATGCACAATAATATGATTACCATCAATGGACAAAAAATGGGTAAGTCCTTAGGCAACTTCATAAACCTTGAAGAATTTTTTAGTGGTAGCCACGACTTATTAGAACGTGCCTATAACCCTATGACGGTGCGTTTTTTTATTTTACAAGCACATTATCGTAGCCCCTTAGACTTTTCAAACGATGCTCTACAGGCTGCCGAAAAAGGTATGAGTAAGCTATTGAATGCGACAACCTCCTTGCAAAGTCTTAAGGCAAATACCAAAAGTACAGTGGATATTAATGCATTAGAAGAAAATTGTTACAAGGCTATGAATGATGATTTCAATACACCTATTCTAATTGCTCATTTATTTGAAGCAGTGCGGATTGTCAATTCAGCAAAAGCAGGTGACGAACAACTTAAAAAAGAAGATATACAACAACTCAATCAATTATTTGACACCTTTGTATTCAATATTTTAGGCTTACAAAAAGATCAAGATACCAAAGGTAATGACTTGACTAAAGAGGTGATGAATATCATTCTTCAGCTAAGAGGAAATGCCAAAGCCAATAAAGATTGGACTAGTGCAGACCTTATTCGAGACGAGTTAAAAAAGCTGAATATAGAAGTCCGTGACGACAGTGATGGCAGTTCTTGGGAAGTGAAAAATTAATTCAAATGACTATAAAACAATTACCCCAATATTTTGTATGCCTTGTATTTTTATGGGCATGTTCGGACAATAACCCCACTCAATCTGTAAAAAAGCCGGAAAAAGAAGCGGTTGAAGTACCTGACTTCAATGCCGATAGTGCTTATCTTTACATACAACAACAAGTCGATTTTGGCCCTCGTTTTATCAGCAGTAAAGGATGGCAACAATGTGGTGATTTTTTGGTTAAAAAACTTAAAACCTATACTCGGTATGTAGAAGAACAAAACCATCCCATCAAAACATACGATGGCAAATCACATACTTTAAGGAATATAATTGCATCATTTAGTCCTAAAAAAAACAATCGAATATTATTGTGTGCCCATTGGGATACACGCCACGTAGCTGATCATGATGTAGAACGACAAAATGAACCTATATTAGGTGCTAATGATGGAGGGAGTGGTGTTGGTGTACTGATAGAATTGGCCAGGTTATTGTCAAAACAAGAAAGTCGTATTGGTGTTGATATTATTTTATTTGACGCTGAAGATTACGGAAACCCAAATGGAGATAGTAAAGGACCTATAAGTTGGTGTATCGGCTCTCAATATTGGGGCAATAACCCGCACACCACAGATTATTATGCTCAATACGGCATATTGTTAGATATGGTGGCTGCTAAAGATGCCCGTTTTACCCACGAGGGTTTGTCTAGAACTTATGCTCAACGTATACTCAAGAAAGTATGGTCTGAAGCACACCGATTAGGCTATGGTAGTTATTTTGTGTACCAATCCACACCACAAATTATTGACGACCATTACTTTGTGAATACACTAGCTAATATTCCTACAATAGATATTATTGAGTACGATAACAATACCGCAACAGGCTTTAATAAACATTGGCATACCCACGGCGATGACATGAGGAATATCGATAAAAACACCTTAAAAGCTGTTGGTCAAACCGTTACATCTATTGTCTTTAAGGAATAAAAATAATAAAGTTAGTATCAATACTTTATTAATTTATGCCGACCTTTGTACCTGCAAACTAATCCTTTAAATTTTTGATATGGAAATTTTTTTATTCATCGTAGCACACTGGTATTTATCACTTTTTGCACAATCCTTTTTTCACCACCGTTATTCGGCACACCAAATGTTTACTATGCCTAAATGGGTAGAAAAATTCTTTTTTGTCTTTTCTTTTATTGCTCAAGGCTCCTCCTATATGAGCCCAAAAGTTTACGGTATTTTACACCGACTACACCACGAACATGCCGATAAGGAAGACGATCCACATTCGCCATTATATTCTAAAAACTTCGTTAGTCTAATGGTAAAAACCTACCATAAATTCGCCGGTATTCAAAATGGTGCTATCAAAGTCAAAGAAGCTATAACCAAAAATTTACCCGATTGGAAATGGTTCGATAAAATGGCAGGTTCTTTATTGGTTAAAGTCCTTTGGTCCTTATTCTATATTTGGTTTTACTATACTTTTGCAACGGCTTGGTGGATGTATTTATTTGTACCCATGCACATTGTTATGGGACCCATTCATGGTACTATTGTCAATTGGTTTGCACATAAGTTTGGCTATACTAACTACGAGGTAGATGACACCTCTAAAAACCTTATGCCATTTGATATTTTTATGCTAGGTGAAGGTTATCATAACAACCATCACGCTGAAGGAGGTATGGCAAATTTTGCAAGAAAATGGTTTGAGATTGACCCGATTTACCCCATAATAAGAATTATGGACTGGATTGGACTAATAAAAATAAATCCGGTAGCATTACGTAGCTAATCGTCGCAACCTTCAGGAGCAATTTCTAAAGTGTGAATTTCTAGTACCTTGCCGTTCATTTTGGCAGTAATAATGACTTGAACAGGCAAACCCATTTCAGGCACTAGCTCAGAATAGTATTCGTCCATACCCCATAGTTCTTCTCCTACAAAGCGAACAGCCAAATTTTCTTCATCTTCAAAATAATGTTGACCTTCACTCATCGTCCACCAACCCTCCATACTAACTAAAGGGTGATCAAGTGAACAAGAGAGCATAGAAATACCGAAAAAAACGGATAAGATTAAGCGTTTCATCTTACAAAAATAAGCATAATCTCGTATCTTGCAGCAAAACAATTCCATTATGGCACAAGTCAAAAAACTGTTTCTTATTGATGCCTTTGCGCTAATATATCGTTCTTACTTTGCATTTAGCAAAAATCCTCGTATCAACTCCAAAGGTCTTGAAACTTCTGCTGTTTTAGGCTTTGTAAATAGTTTAGTGGAAGTAATTAAAAAAGAAAACCCTACTCATATAGCTGTTGTTTTTGACACTCCCGCCGCAACTGTTAGGCATAAAGAATATAGTGAGTACAAAGCTAATAGAGAAGCTATGCCTGAGGGTATATCCGTAGCTTTACCCTATATCGACAAGCTACTTGAAGCCTTTAACATCTCTAAACTATACGCCGATGGCTACGAAGCCGATGACGTGATAGGAACTTTAGCAAAAAAAGCCGAAAAGCAAGGTTTTATAACCTATATGATGACTCCTGACAAGGATTTTGCTCAGTTGGTTTCAGAAAAGATATTGCTGTATCGACCCGGTAACAAATGGAAACCTACCGAAACTTGGGGTGTACAAGAAGTGCTTAATAAGTTTGAAATAAAAGACGTTTCTCAAGTCATTGATTTCTTAGGTATGATGGGCGATGCCGTTGATAACATTCCAGGCTTACCGGGTGTTGGTGAGAAAACAGCTAAGAAGCTATTGGCAGAATATGGCAATATGGAAAGCTTATTGGAAAATGCTCACCTAGTCAAAGGTAAATTGGGGGAAAAAATACAAGCCCATAAAGAACAAGGGATTTTATCCAAACGATTAGCCACCATTTTATTAGATGCTCCAATAGAAATTGATGAAAGCGCTCTAGCCGTCAAAAAATTTGATGCAGAAAAAGTACAAGCTCTTTTCGAAGAATTAGAATTTAGAAACCTCGCTAAACGCCTTATAGGTCAAAGTGAGGTTCCAGAGAAAGTGGAAAAAAGCAAAAGCAATGCAAATCAAAAAACAAGTTCTAATGATGGGCAAATGGATTTATTTGCCATAGGGTTTGATGATACACCTCCCGCCCCGTCCTATCAAACAATTGAAAACCTAAAAACTAACTATACTTTAGTAGAAAGTAGCGAACTAAGGGCTGCTCTGTTAGAACAGCTATTACAACAAAAATCGGTGTGTTTTGATACAGAAACTACTGGCTTGAACTCTCTTAAAGCAGATATTATAGGCATGTCATTTTCTTATCAAAAAAATGAGGCCTATTACGTACACATAGCAGAAGGTCAAGAAGAAGCTGTAGTTAATGAGTTTAAAGGCTTTTTTGAGCATACAGAAATAGAGAAGATTGCCCAAAATTTAAAATACGATTATAAGGTTCTCGCTAAATATGGTGTGCACATCAAAGGTCCTATTTTTGATACCATGTTAGCTCATTACTTACTAGAACCTGACCAACGACACAACATGGACGTATTGGCACAAAATTACCTCAACTATTCACCCATTTCTATAGAAACTTTAATAGGTAAGAAAGGGAAAAACCAGCTCAGTATGCGACAAGCCCCTTTAGAACAGCTGTACCCATACGCCTGTGAAGATGCTGATATTACTTTTCAGTTAAAAGAAATTTTTCACAAAAAATTAGATGGAAGTAAAAGCTATGATGTGTTTAAGAAAATAGAAATGCCTTTAATTTCAGTGCTATCAGCTATGGAGATAGAAGGTATTAAAATTGATGTCGATGCTCTAGCAGACTTTTCAAAGAAGTTGGAACAACAGATTGTTGAGTTAAACGATAATGTACAAAAATTAGCGGGGATACCCTTTAATTTAGCCTCGCCCAAGCAACTAGGACAAACCCTCTTTGAGCATATGAAATTAGTGGATAAGCCAAAGAAAACAAAGACTGGACAGTATTCTACTTCAGAAGATACGCTAATAAAGTTGAAAGGTAAACATGACATTATTGACGATATTTTGGAGTTCCGTCAGTTACAAAAGCTTAAGTCTACCTATGTTGATGCCTTGCCGGAGCTGGCAGATGCCGACACACATCGTATTCACACGACCTATCAACAAGCCGTGGCTACTACGGGTAGATTAAGTTCAGTAAACCCCAACTTACAAAACATACCAATAAGGAGTGAAAAAGGTCGAGAAGTGCGTAAAGCCTTTGTCCCTAGAAATGAGGCCTTTAACTTATTGGCTGCCGATTACTCTCAAATTGAATTACGTCTTATGGCACACCTGTCGCAAGATGAGGGTATGTTGTCAGCTTTCCAAAATGGAGAAGATATACACGCCGCTACGGCAGCTAAAGTATATCAGGTCGAATTAGAAAAAGTGTCTAGAGAACAGCGTTCTTATGCTAAAATGGTCAATTTTGGTATTATTTATGGCATATCGGCATTTGGATTAGCTCAACGTTTGGGGATTAAGAGGGCTGAAGCTAAAGAAATTATTGACAATTACTTTATGCAATATCCCAAAGTAAAAGACTATATGGACTTAAGTATAGAACAAGCCCGAGAAAAAGGATTCGTAGAAACCATAATGGGAAGAAAGCGAATGCTAAATGACATCAACTCTAGAAACGCCGTAGTAAGAGGCTATGCTGAGCGCAACGCTATTAATGCGCCTATACAAGGTTCAGCAGCAGATATTATTAAAATGGCTATGATACACGTTGATGAAGCTTTAAAAGGACAAGACTTCAAGTCTAAGATGTTGTTACAAGTGCACGATGAATTGGTATTTGACGTACATAAAAGCGAAATTGATATTTTCAAAAGGCTAATTAAGAATAAGATGGAAAATGCCTTACTATTAAGCGTGCCATTAAAAGTTGAAGTAGGTCTAGGTCCTAATTGGCTTGAAGCACATTAAAAATTTATTTCTTGTTTTTGAAGATTGAGTATAAAACTAAAAGGGCTGCAACACCAATAAAGCTACTTTGACCCATAGAACCAATAGCCTTAGAAATATTTCCAACCACGTTCCACCCAAATAAAGGCTCGCCAATAATTAACTGAACAGTAATCCCTAAACATAAAATAACAATAGTAAATGACGTTAGCTCACTAGCTAAATCCTTTATTTTTTCTAATAAATCTTTCATAATGACAGTATTTAAAAATTAAATTTAAAAAAAGCCCGCCAATATGACGAGCTTTTTTAAATTATTTAAAGGTCATCTTATTTCTTAATTAAAGAAAATAAAATTAAAATAGCTAAAAATCCGGCAAAACCAGAACCTGCTAATGAACCTAATACGTTAGTTACATTCTCAATAACTGTAACTCCAAACATTGCGCCGGAGCCAAAAAGAATTTCAACAGCTACACCTAAACCTAATAAGGTAATAACTAATGCTGTTAATCCTGTAAAAAAATCACCGAAGTATTTAAATACTTTATCCATTTTTTAAAAAATTTGATTAATAATGTCAACAAACATATAAGGCTGATTGATACGTGTCAAATTATTTGTTGTAGAAATGTCAAAATGAAGCTAACAGACTAAAAAAAGAAAATTTAATAAAAAATTTTTGATAAATATCTGATTTACAATGTTTTACAAGAATTTATAATTTTAAATTTTAATCAAAAAAAAATCATTACTAACAGATCAATGTTAAAAAAGTTAAAACTACACAATTATTTGAATTACAGCTACTTACAATTTATAATTTTAAATTTTGATAGTAAAATGGTGAAAAATTATAAATCTCGTAAAGAATAAAGTGTATTGCTGTATTTAGAACAATTATTTAGGAAATCGACATACTTTTGGGCAACTATCTCAGCAGAAGCTAGCTCGCCATCTTCTTTATAAGATATGAAACGGTCAACGTCGGGGAAGTCTGTTTTATCTGCTTCTCTTATCTCCTCCTGCATAGCAGTATCTACAATACCAGGAGCTACAGAATATATTTTAAACTCAGGATATTCTAATTTCAAAACTTGAGACAACATATCCAATGCAGCCTTTGAGGCACAATAAGTACTCCAAGAATGTATAGGATATTTTCCTGCTCCTGAACTTATATTCAAAATTATACGCTCCGATTTACTCTTTTCAAAACAAGAAATAAACTGATTACACAAAATAGTTGGCGCAGAAATATTCAAAAAGTAATTTTCTGAAATTTCTTCTTTTTCATATAAACTAAGTGGTTTTAAAGGACCTACAGAGCCTGCATTGTTGATAAGTGATATTTTATTAGCATTAAAAGAATTTGTTTTGAATATTTTATCTGGCCAAGGTTGTGACAAATCAACATAGTGGTGTTGGTATCTATCGTGTTGTATAGTTCTTGATCTTGCAATACCTATTACTATATTATTGTTATTTTCTAACAATAATTCTGCTATTGCCTCGCCAATTCCACTACTTGTTCCAGTAATAAAAAATACGTCCATTATATTTGGTTTAGTGCTTTTTCAAGATCTGTTTTTAGGTCTTCAATGTCTTCTACACCTACACTAAGTCTGATGAGAGAATCTACAACGCCAGTTTTTTCTCTTTCTTTTTTAGGAATGGCCGCATGAGTCATGCTCGCTGGATGTCCACATAAGGATTCTACTCCCCCCAAAGACTCTGCTAAGGTAAAATAATTAGTTGAGGACACCACTTTAAAGGCATCCTTTAATCGGTTGCCAACTAGTGAAAAGGATAACATACCACCGAAATCTTTCATTTGCATCTTAGCTACTTTATGATTTGGATGAGTTTCAAAACCCGGCCAATAGACATTGTCTACTTTAGGATGAGATGCCAAAAAGTGAGCAATAGCTCTGCCATTTTCACAATGACGTTGCATTCTTAGGTGTAAGGTTTTTATACCTCTTAATACCAAAAAACTATCCATAGGACCTGGAACAGATCCACAACTATTCTGAATAAAGTAAAGACGATCGGCCAAGGCATCATCATTAAGCATTAAAGCTCCCATTACTACATCGGAATGACCGCCTAAATATTTTGTTACAGAGTGCATAACAATATCTGCTCCTATATCAATAGGGTTTTGAAGATAAGGAGAGGAAAAAGTATTGTCTACGCCTAATAGAATACTGTTAGCCTTTGCTATTTTGGCAACAGCTTCTATGTCAATGACATTGAGCATAGGGTTAGTTGGAGTTTCCACCCAAATTAGCTTGGTATTATCGTTGATATAATCAGCTATCTTATCGGCATTTTCCATACCAATAAAATGAAATTTAATACCATAGCTTTCAAATATCTTAGTAAAAATTCGGTATGTGCCGCCATATAAATCGTTGGTAGACACCACTTCGTCACCAGTGTTTAGAAGTTTGATTACAGCATCAATAGCTGCCAGACCACTGCCAAAACATAGGCCGTACTTAGCATTTTCAAGAGCTGCCAAATTACTTTCTAAAACCGCTCGAGTTGGATTTCCTGTTCTAGAATATTCAAAACCTTTATGATCACCAGGGCTGTCCTGTACATAAGTAGATGTTTGATAAATAGGAGTCATTATTGCTCCTGTTGTAGGGTCAGGCTCAAGACCTGCATGTATGACTTTGGTATTGAATTTCATTCTATTTAAATGTTTGTGCTAAGTTAAACATTTAGAAACAAAAAAGAGAGTGTGGGCTGTCTTTTACTTACGTTTTGAAAAACAATTTTTTTTAAAAAAATGTTTTGGTGTATTACACTGATTTCCACTAGCACCATCAAGAAGATAATTTTGTTGGTATATTTACCTCATAATTTTAATGAATAATGAAAAAAGCATACTACCTTGGACAATGCAGTACCTGCCAACGCATCTTAAATGAGGTGAATTGGAAGGGCCAATTACAAGACATACGAATAGAAAAAATTAGTGAAGAACAATTGGATCAAATGGCAAATATGAGTGGCTCTTATGGGGCTTTATTTAGCCGACGTGCCATAAAGTACAAAAGTATGGGATTGAAAGACAAAGCCCTTAGTGAAAGCGATTATCGACAATTAATTTTAGAAGAAGATACTTTCCTTAAGCGGCCAGTATTTATCGTCAACGATAAAATATTTGTTGGAAACAGCAAAAAAACTATAGAAGCACTTAACTCTTCACTAAATGAATAAACGACTTCTTGCCCATTTAGCACTTTTTTCTGCCAACCTCATTTATGGCATCAACTTCACCCTTGCCAAAGAAGTGATGCCCGATTATATTGAACCCATAGGATTTATTTTAGTTAGAGTAACAGGAGCTGTCGTTTTATTTTGGTTATGCTACACTTTATTTTATTATGAAAGAGTAAAAAAAGGAGATTTGCTGAAACTAGCTATCTGTGGTTTGTTTGGAGTAGCTATCAATCAAATGTTATTTTTTGAAGGACTGAACCTCACTACACCCATCAATGCTGCCGTAATTATGGTAAGCAATCCCATCTTAGTTTTACTATTCGGCATCTTCTTGGCAACCGAGAGATTTAGCACTAAGAAAGGAATCGGTGTAGCCTTAGGAGCACTTGGGGCAATAGTACTCATTACTAATGGTGGTCAAGTCAGTATGAACAACGAACATTTTTGGGGTAACATTATGGTTTTTATCAATGCCACCTCCTACGCTGTATATCTAGTATTGGTAAAACCCCTCATGCAAAAATATAAACCCATAACAGTAATTAGCTGGGTGTTTTTGTTTGGTATTATATTTGTTATTCCATTTGGTTGGTCAGATTTCCAAGCCATACAATGGGCGACTATGCCCCGTGGTATTTTATGGCGAGTAGCTTTTGTAGTAATAGGCACTACTTTTTTAGCTTACCTTTTTAACATCTATGGATTAAAAACCCTCAACCCTTCAACAGTAAGCACATATATTTATTTGCAGCCGGTTTTGGCAAGTATAGTCGCCATAATTGCTAGTAGCGATAGCCTCGACATAACCAAAATAGGCTCAAGCATTCTTATCTTTTTAGGTGTTTATTTGGTTAGTCACAAAACAAAAGCAGTACAAGACTAGCAATTTATTACCTTTGCTAATTAATTCATGCACTATGATTCTATCGATGACTGGCTACGGAAAAGCCGAAACCAATGCTCACAACAAAAAGTTTACTGTTGAGATTAAATCCTTAAATAGTAAACAAATCGATATGAACGTTCGTGTGCCTAGCTCTTACAGAGATAAAGAATTGAAGATACGCAAACTATTGAGCACTGCCTTGAGTAGAGGCAAAATTGACTGTTCTCTATTTGTGGAATATACCGGCACAGAAAAGACTGCTAATATTAATGCTGAGGTAGTCAAAAAATATTACCGTGACTTGCAAAACATAGCTAAAGAACTTGATAACAATGATGAACTAATGAGTACTGTTATGCGTATGCCAGAAGTTATGAAAGCAGAAAAAGAAGAAATAGACCCACAAGATTGGAAAACTATAGAAAGCCTAATTCAACAAGCGGCTAGTGCCTTGACTCAATTTCGAAAAAATGAAGGTCAATCCTTAGCTCAAGACTTTTCACTGCGTATAGAAAATATACGTGGCTTAATGCTTAGCATAGAAAAGGAAGAACATCAAAGGGTAGCTAATATTAGAGCTCATATTGTTGAGAAACTTGGCGAACTGAAGTCTAATGTTGACGAAAGTAGGTTGGAACAGGAGCTAATATACTACCTTGAAAAACTTGACGTAACAGAAGAAATTGTCCGTCTATCCAATCACCTGAATTACTTTTTAGAAACTATGAATTCGGATATTTCTGAGGGTAAAAAATTAGGTTTTATCTGTCAAGAGATTGGACGTGAGGTCAATACCATAGGTTCTAAGTCCAACAATGCCGAGATGCAACAACAAGTAGTGCAAATGAAAGACGAATTAGAAAAAATAAAAGAACAAATACTCAATGTCCTCTAATAAAGTCATAATTTTTTCTGCCCCATCAGGTGCTGGTAAAACCACTATTGTCAAAAACCTACTCCAAAACTTTACCTCTCAATTATCGTTTTCTGTATCGGCATGTAGTAGAGCTCCTCGCCAAAACGAAGTAAATGGTAAAGACTACCATTTTTTATCAGTTAAAGACTTTAAAAAAGGTATAGAAAGTAAGCTATTTTTAGAATGGGAAGAAGTCTATCCCAATTTATTTTACGGCACTTTGCAAGAGGAAGTTGAACGCATATGGTCCAATGGCAAAGCCATTATTTTTGATGTAGATGTTAAGGGCGGTATCTCTCTCAAACAACATTTTGGCGAAAAAGCATTATCTGTTTTTGTAGCGCCACCGTCTTTTGGTGTTTTAGAAAAAAGACTTCGTAATAGAGGAACAGAAAGTGAAGAAGACCTTCAAAAACGTATTGGCAAAGTAGCCCAAGAAATGATATATAAGAGTGATTTTGACAAGGTGTTGGTCAATGAAAATTTAGAACAGGCTTGTCAACAAGCTCTAGAAATGGTACAAGATTTTTTAGCTGAATAAGATGAAAACAGGTTTATTTTTTGGTTCATTTAATCCCATTCATATTGGCCATATGGCAATTGCTCAATATATGATCGAACATACTGACATAGATAAAATATGTTTTGTAGTATCGCCTCAAAACCCTTTTAAAACAAAAAGTACATTGCTCGACCAACAACACCGTTTAGTTCTTGTTCGTATTGCCACCGAAGACGATCCTAAGCTGACGGTATCAAACATAGAGTTTTCCTTACCTATTCCCTCCTACACAGTTGATACTCTAACACATCTTAGAGAAAGTTATCCTAAGAAAGATTTTGCGCTTATTATGGGACAAGATAACTTGACAAACTTTCACAAATGGAAAAATTATGAAGCTATCCTTGAATGGCACGATATCTATGTATATCCTAGACCTAAGGCTAAAAGTTGTGAATTAGAAAATCACCCTAAGATACGCCTTACCCAAGCGCCAATGATGGATATTTCTGCTGAATTTATCAGAAAATGTATTCAGGAAAATAAAGCGGTCAGCTATTTCTTACCTACCAAGATTATGGAATATATCGACGAAATGAATTTTTATAAATAGGTCATTAAACCGGCTCTAGAACAGAGATAATGCTTTCAAAAATAAAGCCTCCGTCTGTATTGCTAAGCTCTTGGTCGGCAGCACGTTCAGGGTGTGGCATCATACCAAATACATTACGACCATAATTGCAAATGCCGGCAATATTTTCTACTGCACCATTAGGATTGGTTTCTTCTGAAATATTACCGTCTTTATCGCAATACCTAAAAATAACTTGTTCGTTATTGTTCAGCTGTTTTAAGGTTTCTACATCTGCAAAATAACGCCCCTCACCGTGAGCTATAGGAATACATAAGGGCTTATCAAGATTAACTCTATCAGTGATACAGCTTCGATTCGTTTGTGTAGATAAATAAACGTTTTTACAAATGAATTTGTGGCTGTTATTATGCAATAATACACCGGGCAACAATCCAGATTCGCAAAGAATTTGAAAGCCATTGCAAACGCCCATAACATAGCCGCCATTATTAGCAAATTCAATAACTTTTTCCATAATAGGAGAAAAACGGGCAATAGCTCCAGATCGTAGGTAATCACCATAAGAAAAGCCACCAGGAAGAATGATAAAATCACAATTCTGAAGGTCGGTGTCTTTATGCCAAAGACTAACCACTTCTTGTTTATACAGAGTGTCTAAAACATAAATCATGTCTTTATCGCAATTAGAACCAGGGAATACTACAACTCCAAACTTCATTTATTAATAGGTTTATGTTGAACAAACAAATTTAAAAAAATTTATTCCTAAAACAGTGGTGCTAGTTGTAAATATACAGTACTTATTAAGATAAGTATAAACAAGCTTTCATACCACCATCTTTTTTCAATAAAAATGAAGTAGTTAGCCGTCAGTACAGTAAATGGAAGGGTAAAAAATAAGAGGTAATTCCAACTATCTTGTACGAAAAATAAGCCTATAAAAGCACAAACAGAATAAGAAAAAAAAACATAAAAAGCTTTTCGAGACCTTAAACTTTTCATAGTCAGCCACTGAGCTAATTCGCGAATGGCAAAAAGGAAAAGTAATAATAATAGTGTCGACCATACAAGAAAGGACAATGAATACTCAATATTAGGTGGTGACCATTTAATAGAGGTTAAGTAATAATCAGTTAAGATAGGCAAACTATCGAAATAAAAGCCATACAACCAAGCGAATAAAAAAGGTGTAAATAAGCCAATTATAGGAATTAGAAAATTACGCCAATTGATGGTACTGTAAACCACGATAGCCACAAATGTAAGTATAAAAAAAATTATACAAATTGGGTTGATAACTGTTGCAAAGCCAATGAGAAAACCACTATCAAATAATAAACCGTAAGGTCTTTCTTTTTGAAAACATAGCATGAAATTATTTATAGCAAAAAGTAAGATAAATGAACATATCCAAAAAGAAGATAAAGAGAATACTGAACTTAAGATGATAAACAAAAAAGCAGGTATGATAGTAGCATTTTTAAAAACACCTCTTTCATTTAGGGCGTTATTCCACCCCATAGCCATCAATAAACCAATAATGAAGAGTAATACATTCGACCATGTGTAGTGATGAGCAAAAAAAGATGCTAAACTAGAAAATATAGGGTGATTAGAGGCGAATGAAGGCTTTGTATTTCTGATAATATCTAATAAGAAAAACAAAGTCGCTGAAACAAAAAAAGCTATATAGGCACTCGGACGATTTGTTTTTAATGTTTTTACTAGCATTTTTTTAAGAATGTTCTAATTTTGTAATAATAATTCTTCTCAAACTATGTGGTCAACTTTTTGGAACGGACTAGGTGATTTATTTTCAAGTATTTGGACAATTATGCCAACCCTTGGAAACATTCCTAATGTGTTAGCAATAGTAATTATTTCTATTCTATTCATATATTGGACTGGCAAATTAGTCGCTTATAAGAAAAACGGAGAGGCCTAAACCTGCTCTTGTTTTAAGTCAAAGCCTATATCCTTGCGGTAATATTTGCCTTCAAATTTTACTTTTTCAGCATTATCAAATGATTTTCTCAAAGCTTCTTCTATGGTTCTTCCAAAAGAAGTAATTGCCATCACTCGACCGCCATTCGTTATTAACTTATCCTCCTCCTTTCGTGTTCCAGCATGAAATAAAATACTGTTCTCTACTTCTTCTATGCCGTTTATACATTTTCCCTTTTCATAACTATTAGGATAACCGCCAGAAACTAGCATAACTGTAGTTGCCACATTCTCATCGACATAAAAATCTTGCTCTCCAAAAGTTCCGTTAGAAATACCTTTAAAAAGATTGAGCAAATCCGATTTTATGAGAGGTATTACAACTTCCGATTCTGGATCACCCATACGTACATTGTATTCTATGACTTTAGGGTCACCATTGACGTTCATTAAGCCAATAAAGATAAAGCCCTTATATTCTATTTCTTCTTCTTGTAAACCTTTAATCGTAGGCTTAATGATTCTATCTTCTACTCGTTCAATAAAGAATTTATCGGCAAATGGAACGGGAGAAATAGCACCCATGCCGCCTGTATTCAATCCTTTATCGCCCTCACCTATTCGTTTATAATCTTTGGCCGATGGTAATATTTTGTAATTGGAACCGTCTGTTAAAACAAAGACCGAGAGCTCTATACCATCAAGGTATTCTTCAATAACTACTTTAGAACTTGCAGCGCCAAACTTAGCATCTGCTAACATAGCTTTAAGCTCACGCTTAGCTTCTTCCAAATCATCGATTATGAGCACCCCTTTACCAGCAGCCAAACCATCGGCTTTAAGGACATAAGGGGGGCTTAGTGTTTCCAAAAAATCATAGCCATCGTTTAAACAGTTCTTAGTAAAGCTATCATAGGCTGCCGTAGGAATTTTGTGGCGTTGCATAAATTGCTTAGAATATTCTTTACTGCCTTCCAATTTAGCCCCCTCTAGCGATGGACCAATGACGCATACTTCAGAAAGCGCCTCATCGTTTTTGAAAAAGTCATAAATCCCTTTTACTAAAGGGTCTTCTGGGCCAACTACTAACATATCAATTTCGTTGTCTATGACAAAGGTCTTCAAAGATTCAAAATCTGTTACACTGATATTTACATTTTTGCCAATTTGTGCTGTTCCTGCATTACCAGGGGCAATGAATATCTTTTCGCATAAACTACTTTGGGCAATTTTCCAACTTAAGGCATGTTCTCTGCCTCCAGAACCTAATACTAATACATTCATTTTATAATGGAATATTTCCGTGTTTCTTTTTAGGTAAATTATCTACCTTGTTTTTGAGCATCTTAAAGGCCTTGATGAGTTTTTCTCTTGTCTTGGCAGGCTCTATTACCTCATCAACGTACCCTCTTGCTGCTGCATTATAAGGGTTAGCAAAAAGCTCGGCATATTCGGCCTCTTTTTCTTGCCATTTAGTTTCTGGGTCTTTAGCCTTTTTAATCTCTTTTCTAAAAATTATCTCGGCAGCTCCTTTAGCTCCCATTACTGCTATTTCGGCTGTAGGCCAAGCGTAATTCAAGTCAGCACCAATGTGCTTAGAATTCATTACATCGTAAGCACCACCATAGGCTTTTCTAGTAATCACCGTTATACGTGGTACGGTTGCTTCACTAAAGGCGTACAACAGTTTAGCCCCATTGTTGATAATACCGTTCCACTCTTGGTCAGTGCCAGGTAAAAAGCCAGGGACATCTTCTAAGACCAACAAAGGGATATTGAAAGCGTCACAAAAACGCACAAAACGTGCCGCCTTGTTGGAAGCGTGGTTGTCCAATACACCCGCTAATATAGCCGGTTGATTGGCAATAATTCCGATAGAACGCCCTGCCAATCGAGCAAAGCCACAGACGATATTTTCAGCATAATCTCGGTGTACTTCGTGGAAAGTATTGGCGTCAATAATACCATTTATAACCTCATGAATATCGTAAGGCTGACTTGCACTGTCTGGAATAATACCGTTTAGCACATCTCGTCTTTCCTCAGCCACTTTATAGCTAAGACTAGGGGCTTCCTCCTCACAATTTTGAGGAATATAACTCAATAGCTTTTTAAGGTTGTTTATGAGCTCGACTTCATTAGCATAAGTAAAGTGAGCAACACCTGATTTACTAGAGTGAGTTACTGCACCTCCTAATTCTTCAGCGGTCACTTCTTCGTGAGTAACAGTCTTGACCACGTTGGGTCCAGTCACAAACATATAAGAAGTATTTTCTACCATCATTATAAAGTCCGTCAAAGCAGGTGAATATACTGCGCCACCGGCACAAGGTCCCATAATAGCCGAAAGTTGAGGAACCACCCCACTAGCTCTTGTATTGCGATAAAAAATATCGGCATAGCCTCCTAATGAAACCACCCCCTCTTGAATACGCGCGCCACCACTGTCGTTTAATCCTATAATGGGTGAGCCATTTTTCATAGCCATGTCCATAATTTTACAGATTTTCTCGGCATGAGCTTCTGCCAAAGATCCCCCCATAACGGTAAAGTCTTGAGCATAAACATATACTAAACGTCCATCTATAGTGCCGTAGCCAGTCACAACGCCATCGCCTAAAAACTGCTGTTTGTCTAAACCGAAATTGGTAGAACGGTGCATAACCAACATACCTATTTCTTGAAAAGACCCTTCGTCCATTAAAAAGTGAATGCGTTCTCTAGCGGTTAGCTTTCCTTTTGAGTGTTGGGCGTCGATTCGTTGCTGACCACCACCCAATGACGCTTGAGTCTTTTTTTCTTCTAATATTGTGAGTTTATCTTTCATCAGTATCCATTTGAGATATGACTTCTTCAGTCATTTCCATATTATGAAAAACGTTTTGTACGTCTTCGTCTTCTTCCAATTTATCGATTAGGTTGAGAACCGATTTAGATTCATCTCCAACTAGGGTTTTGATGCTGTTAGGGAAACGTTGTAAATCCGATCTTTCTAACTCTATGCTCATACTTTCTAACTTCTTTTGCATGTTGCTAAAGTCGCCAAAATCAGTCGTTACCGTTAGTGTACCTTCTTCGATTTCTAATTCCTCTAGCCCAAAGTCTATAAGTTCCATTTCCAATTCTTCCAAGTCCATTTCCACTTGACCTTCAGAAAAGATAAACACAGCTTTTCTATCAAAGATAAATTCAAGAGAACCGTTAGTTCCAAGGTTGCCGTCACATTTGTTGAAGTAAGAGCGGACATTAGCTACCGTACGATTATTGTTGTCAGTAGTACATTCCACAAAGACGGCTACACCATGTGGGGCGTAACCTTCAAGGGTCATCTCGACATAGTTAGCTGAGTCTGCTCCGGATGCTTTCTTAATGGCACGCTCTACATTATCTTTGGGCATATTGGCCGTCTTAGCATTTTGAATGACAGCTCTTAGTCTAGCATTAGTATCTGGATTAGCGCCGCCTTCTTTAACGGCAATGGAAATATCTTTACCAATACGAGTAAAGGTTTTGGCCATAGCTGACCAACGTTTCATTTTTCGTGCTTTTCTAAATTCAAATGCTCTTCCCATAGTTGTTGAATTTTAAGGCAATATAATAAATTAGTCGTCTAGTTTTAAAACAGCCATAAATGCAGACTGAGGAACTTCAACACTACCAATCTGTCTCATTTTCTTCTTTCCTTTTTTTTGTTTTTCTAATAGTTTACGTTTTCTAGTTATATCACCACCATAACAACGAGCTGTTACATCTTTTCTTACAGCTTTAACCGTTTCTCTAGAAATTATTTTAGAACCGATTGCTGATTGAATTGCTATGTCAAATTGTTGACGAGGTATCAGCTCTTTCAACTTCATACATATTTTTTTACCTAAAGAATAAGCATTATCCCTGTGTATTAGAGCAGATAATGCATCTACTTGATCACCATTTAGTAATATATCTAATTTTGCTAAATTAGATCGGCGATACTCTAGAGGAAAATAGTCGAAAGAGGCATAACCTCTAGAAATACTTTTTAGTTTATCATAAAAGTCAAAGACGATTTCACCTAAGGGCATCTCAAAAGTCAGCTCTACTCTATCGGTAGTTAGATAGACTTGATTGGTCAGTGTCCCACGTTTTTCTATACACAAAGACATCACAGCCCCTACATAATCCGACTTGGTAATGATTTGAGCGCGGATAAAAGGCTCTTCTACATAGTCCATAGTAGAAGGGTCTGGCAAATCCGAAGGGTTGTGTATAGATAGCTTTTCTCCCTTTGTGGTGTAGGCAAAATAAGATACGTTAGGGACAGTAGTTATGACAGTCATATCAAATTCACGCTCCAAACGTTCTTGTATAATTTCCATATGCAACATTCCTAAGAAACCACAACGAAAGCCAAATCCCAAAGCTGCCGATGATTCCGGTTCAAAGGTCAAAGAAGCATCGTTAAGTTGTAACTTTTCCATAGAATTTCTCAATTCTTCGTAGTCTTCAGTATCAACAGGATAGATACCTGCAAATACCATAGGCTTCACATCTTCAAAGCCCCTAACTGCATCTTTAGAAGGCTTATCCTTTAGTGTAATTGTATCTCCTACTTTAACCTCTCTAGCATCTTTAATTCCTGAAATCAGATAACCCACCTCTCCAGAAGACAAGGTATTCATAGGCTTTTGCTTTAACTTCAAGGCGCCTATCTCATCAGCATAATAGGTTTTGCCGGTAGCCATAAATTTTACCTCATCACCTTTCTTCATTGTTCCGTTAATAATTTTGAAATATGCCTCTATTCCTCGAAAGGAGTTATAAACAGAATCAAAAATCATAGCTTGCAAAGGAGCTTCTGGATTACCTTCAGGAGAAGGAATACGCTCTATAATAGCTTCTAAAATTGCCTCTATTCCCGCCCCTGTTTTTGCTGATGCTGGAATAATTTCTTCATCTTCACAGCCTATTAAGTCAATGATTTGGTCTTTAACCACTTCGGGGTCAGCAGATGGTAAATCTATCTTGTTTAGTACAGCAATTATTTCTAAATCATTCTCTAGAGCAAGGTATAAGTTAGAGATCGTTTGGGCTTGTATACCTTGGGCAGCATCGACAATCAACAAAGCTCCTTCGCAGGCCGCTATAGAACGAGATACTTCATAAGAAAAATCTACATGCCCTGGTGTGTCTATGAGGTTTAAAATATAGTCTTGACCATTGAGTTTGTATTCCATTTGTATGGCGTGACTTTTTATCGTAATACCTCGTTCTCTTTCCAAATCCATATCGTCTAACAATTGATCTTGGGCCTCTCTCTCAGTTACTGTACCTGTGACGCCTAGTAGTCTATCTGCTAGAGTACTTTTTCCGTGATCAATATGCGCAATAATGCAAAAATTTCTGATATTTTTCATTATAGCGAAAGTAAGTAAAATTCATAGTGTAAGAGATGTCTCGAGCTAAGAATTTTTAACTTTGAATAATGGAACAATTTATACCTACGCTGATACTATTAATTAAACTTTTTGTTTTTCGCCAACATTCTAAAATCAACAGCCAAATAGAATTGAACGTTATATGCGCTAATAGATGGGAAATAGCGCACTTTGTCTGAGCCTTGTCGAATACAACGCTAACTCAAATACTTTTTATCTATGTAAAAAGTACCAAAAGGAATAATAGAAGCTAAACAAACGATAAGTATATCTCGTCTGTTCCACTTATAATAGTCTTTAAGTATAAATGCCAAAACAAGATATAGCATAAACAATACACCATGAGGCATCCCCAATAGCTTGACGTATGCGTCATTACCGAACCCATACTTTACAGGAACAGCAACAAACAACAGAAGTATATAAGATAATCCTTCTAAAATGGTGATGAGTCGAAAAAACTTTTTCATGAATTCATTTTAGCTATGTACTTGCCAATAATATCAAATTCTAAATTGACTGTACTTCCTACTTTTAAATCATGAAAATTAGTGTGCTCGAAAGTGTAAGGTATAATAGCCACTGAAAAACTATTTTTTTGAGAATTGACAACCGTCAAACTCACCCCATTGATACATACAGAACCTTTCTCTACGGTAATATTTTGAGAAGGCGTGTATTCAAAGGTATATGTATGCCAACCCTGTTCTTGCCCAATATGTGTGCATTGAGCGGTTTGGTCCACATGCCCTTGTACAATATGACCGTCTAGTCTATCGCCCAACTTCATGCATCGCTCAATATTGACTTTATGCCCCACTTCCAACTGCCCTAAATTGCTTTTGTCTAAAGTTTCTTTAATGGCAGTAACGGTATAAATATCATCGTTTATGGCTACCACCGTTAGACATACGCCATTGTGTGCCACGCTTTGGTCTATCTTTAATTCTGAAGTAATGGGGGTGCGCATAGAAATATGCAAATTGTCTTGCTCTCTCTCCAAGGCTACCACCTCTCCAATATGTTCTATAATACCTGTAAACATTAGTAATTAATGATTTGTTCTTCTATTCCTTGGGGTATTTCCCTAAAGGTGTAATCTTGTCTTCTTAGCTGAGGCTCAAAACCTGCTTTGATAATCGATTCTTGTATGCTTTTGTAGGTAAAACGATGGGGTGCTCCTGCTGCCGAAACAACATTTTCTTCAATCATTATAGAGCCAAAATCGTTAGCACCGCCGTGCAAACACAATTGAGCCGTTTCCTTACCAACCGTTAGCCAAGAGGCTTGTATGTTTTTAATATTGGGCAACATAATTCTACTAATAGCAGTCATACGCAAATATTCGTCAGCAGATACATTATTTTTTATACCTCGAATACGATTAAGCAAAGTGCCATCGTCCATAAAAGGCCAAGGAATAAAGGCTAAAAAACCGTCTGCATCTACTGGTTTTTCTGACTGCACCTGCCGAATCCATACCAAATGTTCAAAGCGTTCCTCTAAAGTTTCTATGTGTCCGAACATCATAGTGGCTGAAGTGGTAATGTGCAATTGATGACAAGCACGCATGACATCTAGCCACTCCTGACCAGTACATTTTCCTCGTGATATAAGCCGTCTGACTCTATCGTTAAGTATTTCTGCACCGGCACCCGGCAAGCTATCCATGCCCGCTTCTTTCAATGCCGTCAAAACTTCGGTGTGACTTTTGCCCTCTAGCTTACAAATGTGAGCCACTTCTGGCGGTCCTAAAGCATGTAAGCGAATTTGTGGATAAAGGTCTTTGAGCTCACTAAACAGATTGGTGTAAAAATCTAAGCCTAAATCGGGGTGGTGTCCACCTTGCAACAGCAATTGATCCCCGCCATAACGTATAGTTTCTTCTATTTTAGGCTTATATTCTTCTATAGACGTAACATAGACTTCCTCATGACCCGGCGGTCTAAAGAAGTTGCAAAACTTACAATTGGCAATACAAGCATTGGTAGTATTGACATTTCTGTCAATCTGCCAAGTGACTAAACCATCGGGCTTTTGTATTTTCCTCAACTCATTGGCAACATACATTAAATCGGCAGTAGGGGCATGCTCAAAAAGATATTGACCTTCTACA
>Ga0115013_10000573_pt1 | contig 22140 bp, 16 predicted proteins | sample SouAtlMetagenome_2_FD_88686 | JGI IMG/M metagenome (GOLD analysis project Ga0115013, IMG submission 88686) | Marine eukaryotic phytoplankton communities from Atlantic Ocean - South Atlantic ANT15 Metagenome | ecosystem: Environmental > Aquatic > Marine > Oceanic | place: South Atlantic Ocean...
TCCCGTACGTCTCATCCTGGAACGTAATGGAATCTTCTTTCACAATGATGGATCCGGATGCGTCGGCATAAATGATGACATCGCTTGTAATAGTCTCGGTCATATCATCGGTATTCCCCGCGATAGCATCATCCGATTGGTTGAGGCGGCGATTTCTGCCCAAGTTTTTTGCAAGACGAGCCGAAGCGGAAGCACATAGTGTAAACACCAAGAGGAAGAAGGCAAACTTCATGACGAAGAATTCTATTTTTCTTTTCTCACGATATCATTTGCCACAAACCAATGGATTGGTCTTTTGTCGTGAACTGCTGAGACTATTATCGTCGGCGGATGGTCGATTTGCTTTTCCAACGAGTTCCGGTAGGGACATTCAACCACCGAAATTATTTCTAGAATTTTCACTTGAAATCCCGCACATAGGCTGGTTCTATTTTTAGATGTGCGACCTAAACTAACTGGCGCCCTTCAAATCTTCGATGAAACTGAGAGAGTTCGCACCGATGCCAGTAGCTCACTAACATTGATGAGACCCCAAGAATCAGAGGAGGGAGACGATAGGGGATCTCTCACCCGCACTGGCCCTCGGTCACTTTAACACCACAGGCAGCAGATTGGTCCACTCACTCAAGATAGTGATAATGATGATGGCCATGATGGTGCCATCTCTGGCTCCCAAGGTGCCAAGAGGCTGGGGGCTGCTGGGAATGAGGTATTTGACTCAATTGATCAACACCATTCACACTTACCAGGTTACTAAATGGGAGATAGGAAATAGACACCATTAAGCTTATAATTTAAAATTATCACCAATTCGAATATCTACATCAAGCTCATCATTCATCAAATCAATCCATCAGTGACGTACATAAACCTCAAAGTATATCATCATCAGGGGTGGAGGTCACTGCATAGGGTGATAGTTACCAAAGTTCATGTTTCATATAAAACATCTCTCCTCAAATATCCTATGTAATCAAGCTATATTCTTGATGATGGGGGGTGCTGGAAATGAGGTATTTGACTCAATTGATTAACACCACCCACACTTACCAGGTTACTAAATTGGGGGTAGGGGGTAGACACCATTAAGCTTATAATTTAAAATTATCACCAATTAGAATATCAACAGGGGCCCAAAGGAGTAGCCCTAGGGGCAGGGCTCTTGCTGCACCCCCGAGGGCCCTTGCTTGGCTGGCCACCAGGGGGCAGGGCCTGGGTCCCACTGTGTGTGGTGGAGCTCCCCCCCCCAAAAAAAATTAGGTGCAAAGTTGGGGTGCCTTGGCTGGGCAGTGCTGGGTGTTTGCAGCCGGCCAAACATGCCAGTGGGGTCCCCACTCAGCCCCTCTCTCGCAGATGGCAACCAACTGGGAGCCAAGGATATTTGGATGCCTTCTGATGGCATCACATCATAGTTTTGGGAGGCCTTGCAGCACTTGGACCACACTACGCATGAGCAAATTATGGCAGTGGTCGATGATGAAAAAACGTTCCCAGATTTCTGTGCAAAATAACGCAAAAAATAACTCATAGTGACCCAAAAGAGAATGGCACTCAAGTGGAATGGATGACACTTTACAAGTGAAGTTTGTGGAATATTACATGATAATTACTTATTGGTTATTACTTATTACGCTTTACGATATGGCACTATGATATGGACGGTGAAGTGGACATGATCTGAATTTCTGAATATTTCTTTCATTGGCATCGTTTTCTGTCTTGTATTTCCAAATCGGAGAGTGCAAAGAGATATGCATTGCATCGGGTTGCATTGCATCACTACGGTGAGGGCCATGCCATTATATTCCGTGTCTTCTTTTGGGGACACACACTTTAAGTGCTTTTAATCATAGCAGTAATCAGATTATGTTTGAAAATGAATTTCACAGGATCGTTTGACGATGGTGTGGTAGATAGGACATGGCGCGCACACACATATTGATCGATGTCCAACGATTTCTAGTGCAAATATTTCTGTTGCAAGCAGCTGTGGCGTCTTGCGAATCGCTTTCGTTCCACACGAAAATGATTCTTATGTGTGTGTCTGTTTATCATCTCATCGGTTGTGGATTCAAAAAAATTCGAATGCCTTCGTTGGTGCTAATTCGGATGCTATTGGGAGTGGAATTGATACCGCGAGAGTTGTTGTCGTTGGTGTTATTGCCTTCTCCGTTGTTCTCCTTGTCTTCTTCCGTTACCGGTGGACAAGTCACGGGAGTCTTACAGGTGGGACAGCACCCCTGCCTTTCGGTAAGCCACGGGAGGAGACACTCGGTGTGAAAGGCGTGGCCACATCGAGGAAGCAAGCGTATCTTTTCTCCCTCCTCGAAATCGTCGATGCAAATCGAACAAGAGGTGCTCATAGTTGTCGTGAAGACCTTTTCGGTAGGCTTTATGCTCGTCAGCTCTATGGAGGAAAGACCATCGCTAGTAGCATCGGTCAATGTCTCGCTATCATCATTATCTGTGTTATTATTGTTGGTCGAACAGTGCATACCGTGGTAAGTAGCTGCTAGCTCATCGTTGCCCGTTTCCAGATCCTCACAACGACCCGACGCCCGAAGAACATCGTCTTCGATCTTGGGCGCATCGATTTCAGGAAGGGCATATACCTCATCGGCTGTTAGCTTGCGAATACCACTGTCTCCGGCAGCACCACCAGCACCGCCATTTCGTCCTGGAGGTTGGCCGTAGCCCGACAAAATCAGCCACCGATCAAGGTCAGCCTGCTGATAGCGAAGACCGATGATCCATCCACGGGACCGGCCATCTTCGTCAACGCCCCCGGTCCTGCGAAAGCGGATTCTCCCCCCAGCCATATACCAGACCCGGAGACCACGAAGGCAAGGAAAGCAAATAATAAAAAAGAAGAGGCCGAATCGAAAAGCCATGAACACATAGTCCCTCCAGGTGTTATTGACGGGATCATAATCTTCCTCTGCATCGTCGGGATCTTGTTCAGTCACGACAGAAGGCTTACACTTTCCACAGCTTTCCTCGTAACGATTTTTGGCTGCTAGCATATCGTCTCCAAAATCACAATCAGAAGAGCATGATTCGCAGATTTTTGCGGGTTCATCTCCATTGCAAAATTCATTCGTACCGCAGTCATCGTTCGTGGAGCAAAGGATAGGCTGGATTGGTTGTAATTCTGCAAGGACAGTAGATAGTAACCCCGAAAGTTGCACCACCAGTACCGCCAGGTGCATGAGCCGTTTTGTCGAGTTGTTGCCTTTCATTGGGAGTTTTATGCCAACGAAATGGTATACGAAACGTTTGATCCAATTGCCTTTTTATTTCAATAAACAATTGATGTATTGGTTGAGTTGTCTGTCCTTTGCTGCTCTCTACAATGCCTATATGCTTGTTTTGAGTAGACTTTTTCGAATCGTAACGTGTTTCTCTGTCTTGTAATTGTTTGTTCGCTCTGAATGAGACTCAAGTGCTACTAGAGTCGGGACGACGAGTGAAGTGCCTTTTTTACTTTCGTAGGAGAATTATGGCTCTCTTTTTTAGAGAATGCTTCTGCGTTTCACGTATCAACTCGGAGTTGCTGTAGGAAATATATGTTGTATTTAGAGCTCTCTCCTATTTTGGAACGACACGACTAATAACTCGCCGATCCGAGTGACTCATTGAGTCACTGATGAAGAAGCGTTTGAAATTATTGGATGAAAGCGATTACATGCTCGAACTCTAGAACGTTTCATAAAAGTCCACAGAAGTTGTTCCTAACAAAAGTATTTTGAAATAATTTCTTACTCTAATAGCCAATTACTCGTATGTTTCGCCAATTTTTGGGCAATGTACGATTGGTGTTTGTAGCCGTTTTCTTTGCTACCAAACCAGTAGTGGTTTGCATGTATCTATAGTTTTCTTTTTTCATGGTTTTGGTAGATCTCTTTGTCGATGGAGCGGTGGTAACACCGCAGTAGTGGCTCGAGAGTCATTTGAAAATCGTCGTAGTAGCAAATATGTGTCAAAGATAGGCGGGTGATCGAGCCAAGGCATCTATTTGAACCAATGGGTATCCGCTGGTGTTGTTGCGAGTTCGGTCCGAAGAAGGACGTTTCTACTCCAGAGGCGGTCTTGTGCGAGCTAGTTGTTATTATTGTTGCCATCGCTACCATTTTCGCCATTGGAATCACCTTGATCCAATACTCCCATCTTACAGAGTGGGCAGCATCCCTGCCGATCTTTCAGCCATGGTAGGATGCAATCTGTGTGAAAGGCATGTCCACAACGAGGAAGCAAACGAACCTTTTCACCCTCTTCGAATTCGTCTATACAGATAGAACAGGTTGTGCAGGTTGTGGTGGTAAACTTTTGATTCCGGCGCTGTGTTCGAAAGGATACGGGCTGGCAGATTGTTTGTTCCTCTTGTTGGCCTTCTTGTGCGGAAGAAACAGAGGCAGTCGTTGTATCTTCTTCCTGCAAGAGCAACTGTTGCTCCTCGTCGGGGGGCAATTCTTCTTTCGGAACAATCGCACGGGGAGAAAGGGGTTCAACACCATTTCTGTTGAAGGTCTGGGAGGTGTTGACGGTAGTAACTCGTTCCGGGCTAGTAGGGAGTTGAAATCGAAGAGTTGGCTCGTTTTCGAACGACCTTTCGGAACTCATAGATTCGTCTTCGCCCACTTCTCTACATATCAATGGTTCTTGTATATCTACTATATCCATGTTAGAAGTGGTTGCGTTGGTACTTATAGTGTCTTCCGAAGGGATGTCCATTATTTCGGTGGGTTCCGCAGTAGTATTTTCATTGTCGTTGTCCTCGTTATCGTTGCTCATATCAATGTCTGACGAAACATCATCTTCAATGTATTTTGTTTCATTTTGAACCTGTTTCGTTTCGAAATCATCGTAATGAACCGGCTTGGTGTATATAATTTCCGGTAGGCTCATGATCTGCTCATGTGTCAACCGATCGTGGGGGCGTTCCGTGTCACCTGGTTCTGGCCCCCCAAACCAATTCTCCATCGGGGGGATGTATTGGAGTCCCACCACGCGATTGGCATCTTCATCGCTACGCCGTAATCGGATTCTTCCACCTCCTGCCCACCAAAGGTGAAGGGCTCTCAAACATGGAGAGGCAATTAAAAGCCCAAACAAAACAAATTTGAATACCGTAAAGGTGCCGGGTGCATTCTGCGGATAGGAGTCATTATTCCTTCCATTGGAATCATTGGATTCCTGGCCCCGATTGGTAGGTGAAACGACGACAGGCGCGAAATCAATACTTATTACGGGTGACAATGTGGGCACCATTGCGGGTTTGGCGACCAAATTATCACAGTTGTCAAAAATATCCTTATTATCATTTCTTGCAAAGAACATTTTCTGAATCCAAATCAGTGAGAGAACACAGGTGAACAAAGAATTAATATTTCGTGAGTGTTATTGCAAAGTAGAGATGCACAAGGAACACGTAAAATCGTGTACGTACCATATCCCACCATTGGTTGCCGGGCAAGGAAAAGTATGGATTCAAGCCTGACTCATAAGCAAAGTGCATTGGATCGTTTGTTATCCTGTCCATTATTAACCTAATACGATACGCGTCAGCGTAGGAAAGCGATAAAAATATCATCGAATCGTTCATCTCGAGAATTTCTTTCAAACGTTCCATTTCTCCTCTATAGTCTCTATGTGAGAAATAATAGTTTTTGTAATCAAAAAAGTCACCAAATAACTCCGGGTTTGAGTCAAGGGTTTCATCGATTGGTGAAGTAGAAATTGGGACAGAAGTAAATGTCGGGCCCGCAGTAGTTGTAGTCACGAGTTTTGTAGGAGAATTGGATACTTCTGATGGTCCAAAGGATTCTGACGGTGATGGTGTTAAAAACGGGAAAGATGACGGCCCTAGAGACGATGACGGGACCTGCGACGAAGATGGTTCTGGAATGGCAGTAGGACTCGGTGACGCTGTTGGTTGTTTTGTAGGCGAAACTGATGGTGAGACTGATGGAGACTCCGAAGGATTTTCATTTAATGGTACATCGCTGAAACATGTTCCATCGCAACCAAGGGATTTGCATCCGGAGAAAATTTCTTTATTGCATCTATAACCAATTTTTGTGATGGCTCCGCTTGGACACAAATAGCACTCGCATTCTAAATCTTCCTCTAGAACTTCACAGCTTTCATCAAAGAGCCCAACTTTGCAGGAGCAAAGGCCTTTCTTGATAACTTCTATGGGAACCTCTTGGTTCATTTTTGTTTCGAAAGAAAGTGTACCTGTGGGGCAGACAATAGTGGCATCGATGGTTCGCTTTTCGTTTTGCGCGTTTAACACAGTTCCAGCTGGGCATACGGAAGTTTCAGCATCTGAGAAGTAAGTGCAATCTCGACGAGTTGTGACTGGATCCATACAGAACTCGCTCCACAATTGACTTTGAGGGAATGCCGAGGTCGTCGATGTTGGTTTAGTTGTCATGGTCGGAGACAATGTAGGGGCAAATGTCCCAGTTGGAGTAGCTGTTGTGGTTGGGTCATTGGTTGGAGTGTATGTCAAAGCAGATTCATACAAAAAGGTTGGATGAGAGGTTGGCATCATAGTGTATGACTCCAAAGAAAGTTCCGGAATGGTGTTCCTCTGACGAGAATCCCACTGACGGTTCGAATCGTAGAAGAGGACGTATTTCAGATTCTGGTTAAGTTCCTGTTGGATTTTGATAGCGTTCGTCGACTTTGTCACAAAGTCGCAGTTTCCTCCCGCTAGATCAACTATAATAGCAATCTTCCCCCCAGAAAGACGAGTACTGTCTGGAATCGAATCAATGTATTCCTTGTCGTAATCACCGCAGAGGTTGTTGAATTCTATGGGCGGTAGGAGGGTCAAAAAGGCAAAGGATCTATAGCCAAAATTCTTACTTGGATCCAAGGACTCTCCAAAATCGGCAACCCCAACCGTCGGACTGAACTCTATTGAGGTAATCGTCAGCGTTGCCGTGCACATGTCATCACGAAGAGGGTAGGCTTCTGTTGTCATCGAAAGAAAATTGTCGTACATTCCCACCAAAATCAAAGCCAAACTAAAACCCCACATACCAAAAAAACCCGTTTGATATATACTCCTTCGTGAATAGGTCCTTCGTATTATTCGTAAGCTGTGTTTCGACTCAATTGTTCGACCTGAGGAGCCAAAATTGCGTTCTGGATTTTCATATCCCTCCGCTAAAATTATCATGCCTGGGCATGGATTCGCCATTTCAATTATCTCATAGTCATCATCGCTGGCAGGCAGTGGGATTTTTAGCCCCATCGTTCAATGAAGACTGGAGAATTAATTTATTCTGATGCTTGCAACTCTTTGGTCTCCCGATAGAACTAAATACACGGCGACCAAGAATATAAAGGTTCTCGTGTGTTTGCGAACCGAAAGCCTTTGATTGCTCTACGTGGGACTTGATTTGTGAAATACTACAGTAGACTCCTCTGATACACCATAAGAAAGCTGGAGACTCGTAATCGCTGTCTCTTGAATTTGAGGGTGATAGTTGGGAGGGAAAGGGCGGAGAGATGATGATGTTGACCTGTTTCAAAAATCGAGCGGAATCAGTCTATCTCCGGAGATGTTGGTAGAATTAGGCACAGTTTTTACCGTACTTTTCCTACTGTTCGAATTTTCGGCATGCTGGTGCCAACAACAATGTTGAAATCGTCCGTGTTCTTTGTTTGCTGTCACACAAAAATCGCCGGTGATTCCGACAAGTCAAATGAATCGCACCACGACTCAAGATTTAGTAGCTTGAGTCATGAGGGTAAGCGGCGACATAACTACGGAATGACTCGCGGAATGCTGAATCAAAAAGACATCGATAACTCTTTCTTCTGTCGAAACCGTTGGGAAAAGCTTTTCTCGAAAATCTTACACCTATGTGGCGACATAATTAAATACCAATCCTGTATAGCAACAAATCAGTATTGATAGATACTTCTTGGAATTTTATCTTTTATTGCGATATAATAGTTATTCAGTAACCAAAACTAACAATGGAGACACCCAAAAAGGACGGATCAACTTCGGTTCAGGGCGATTGGAAAACATCGATCCACGAGAACGACTCCAAGACCAAGTATGGTGGGGTCAACGAAAGGGACATGATCGGTTACGGAAAAACCGCCGTCACGCCTCGCTGGCCTCGGTCTGCAAAAGTTGCCCTGAATTTTGTCATTCATTACGAAGAGGGTGGAGAAATGTCTGTCTTGCATGGAGACAATACGAACGAGACTGAAATCACCGACCTCGGACCGAACGTCACGGGCAAGCGTAAGTCTAGGATTTGCAATATATCGACAGGGAAATTCTGACATGGCATCGATTGAATCAAATTGGATTGTGAGGATAGCCTCTCAATTATCTCGAATTTGTCGTCTCATAACCATCTTCTTTCGCAACCTTGGCATATATTTTTATCGTCTAAATGCAAATTTTTCGACAAATGGAAATTTCTTTTTCAAACCAAATGTCAGCCGATGAACGGGACCTAACCATCGAAAGCATGTTCGATTATGGTGCTCGCTGTGGCTTTTGGAGGTTGCACCGTCTATTTAAGAGCCGTAACATTCCAGCTACGGTATGGGGAGTCGGTATGGCACTGGAACGCAACATGGAGGTCGTTGGAGCCATCAAGCAATCAGAGGACTGGGAGGTTTCCAGCGCTGGATACCGTCGGTGGGACTACAAGGATGTCTCGGAGGAAGTTGAAAAGGAGCACATCGATCGGGCTGTTTCCATTCACAAGAAATTGTTTGGAAAGCATCCCGCGGGTCTGTACCAGGGCAAACCCAGTATGAACACACGCCGGTTGGCCATCGAAGAGGGTGGATTTTTGTACGATTCTGATGCCTACAACGATGATCTCCCCTACTGGACCTTTGAGCACGGTGAGGAAGGACGTCCACATCTGATCATCCCCTATTCGCTGGTCGAGAACGACATGCTCTACACGACTCCCAACGGCTGGGCTCAGCCCGAAGACTTTCTCAAGCACTTGAAGCGAACTTTGGAGTGAGTGCTAAAAGACAAATCTTCTATTGTGACATGCATTTTCTTCAATATGTATCAACAAAATTCTGCTACATTTACATTTCTCATATTTTTTTCGATGTTTCTTCTTTTCTTCTCGTGTGTTTTTGAATTGTATCGCTAACGAAACAAAAATCCATCGATGATCGAATAATAATGGCATGAATACACTAATGAAACATCAATCATCACACAACAACAGTTACCTGGTGCTTGAAGGCCGTGCTGGTCAGCCTAAGATGATGACAGTAGGTCTTCACTGCCGATTGTCCCGCCCAGGTCGAGTTGCTGCCCTCGCTGAATTTGTCGACTATGCAAAATCATATGGCCGTGAGTGCTGGATCACGACCCGAGAATCTATCGCAAACCACTGGTATGAACACCAAATGCCTATCGGATGCGGTAGCCCAATTATGGCCGCAAAGGAAGCTATGGCAAAGAAGAAGGAAAATGGTGCACCCGAATCAGACGAAGCCGCTGCTACGGCATCTTCTCGTTTTTCCTTTTTGGGCAACCTCAGTGCCCCCAGAAAAGCTGACGGAACCGCAACCCTGAATGGAACTCCCAGAAAATTTCAATCTGTTTCAGACAGCGAGGAAGAGGAAGAAAGTGAAGAACCCGATGTCATTTAATGTGTGAGATGCTTGTTGCGGCAGGGTGGTTGGATATGAAGTGTTCTTCGTAGGAAGACCCTAGTGTTTTTTTTTTACACGAAAGGGGTAATAATATAAATTGCATAATGGAGCTCAAAGTATAGAAATAATTTCAATCAAGCCCATTCTTTCAATTTTAAGAAACAATGCAACCATCTCATGTCATATTAGAATAATCGAAGAACTTAGCCAGTGAGTTTGAACTTGGTGTCTGCGAACAAGCAGGAGCCTAATAGCTGTGTCGTGACTCACGTCAGAGCTGTGTTCTTCTGCCTTAGCTTTCCTGTGGTTTGTAGCAGTCTATTAGAATGTCAAAATGAATTTTAATTGAGGCCTATTAGAGGGCAGGGAAAGAGGCATAAGGACGACGACGGAGATATCTTCGAAAACCTGATACAGATCTAGGTCTGAATAAAGAGAGTGGAAAGTGTGCGTGGGCTACGAAATAGAAACAATCTCAGCAGAGAGAGCTGTGCAAATCCACTATTGCGTTTTTAAAAAAAAAAAAGAATGAAAAAAAGACAAAGCGATTGTGACCAGAGACTTGTGATGAGCTTGGTTTGGAATCATGTGTGCCTGTTCGAGAATTAGCAAGGGTGTAAATTGTTCTTGTGTGGATCCAACGTTTTTGCGATTGGTACAACAAGATCCTGATGCGACAATATATGAAACGAAATCTTCAATAGTCAAAAAATATTTGCAACGATGTGGGAAAAGTCTGTATCGCGATTATAATTTTAAGAAAGCATAATGTATGATTGCCAAAAGTACACTAGCAACATTATAGATGACAAGTAAGATTAAATATGCGTAGACTTGTACTTTTCATTTCTTAGCTATTCTTAAATGATTATCTTTACTCTTCGACACCAACATCTTGGGGCATCGATCCTTGTGACAACATCATTTCGATGTCGTGGAGTAGCCCATACGCCTCTTCCTCCTCGGCGGCTTTTTTGGCGTTTAGAAGGGTTGACTTGCGTAGCCTTGTCCTATCTACTTCCATTACATCCAAAATATACTCCACGCAGGCGTTGCTATTTCCGAGAGAGTTGTACGCCATGACAACAGAATCGACAAAATTTGGGTCGTATCGAACCCGTGATTCCTTCACTGCCTCCAGGACCTCATCGAGGAGATTCGACCAACGTTCGGCAGAGCGTGGGACCGTTTCGTATCCGCTTTCGCGATCGAGCCCGAGAGAATCGAGCTTGCTGGCGCTCGCAACGATGGCCCGCACAACGTCGTTCTTGGGTCGCATTCCGTTGGCCTTTTCGTTATAGAATTCCTTAATAGCATAATTTACCTCGTCGAGGGGGGCTCGTTGTTCGTCATTCCACCACATCAACAGTCGAGCATGGTAGAATCCCAGCATCCGTTTGAGTTGCCAGTACTTGGTCATAGTCCATCGCTTGGAATCTACGCCAACGTTTGAGGCGCAGTCATCAACAATCGCGCGAAGAATCCGCAATCGATTGTCAACTTTTGTAGACGTCACTGCTTGCATAGCTAGCAGACTGAGTTCCTCTGACGCATAACCTTCATCTGTGGCATCCCGGTACAAATTAATGAGCTTCTTCCAGTCTTTCATCTTGGACATGTGACGCCCAATGGTAGTATAGCAAGCCGTGCTCCGGGTATCCACGTTCAGGAGTCCAAAGAACTTGACGGCGTCGTTTCCTCTTCCACTGACGACCATGGTAGCCAACCCAGCCACAATCGTCTTTCTCCACCGAACCAAATCGTCTTCTGAGTGTTTCTCCAGGATGCCTTCGAATTTTTCGTATGCTGCGTTCAGATTCTTTGTCCAGCGCAGCGCCATAATCGTTTCGGCAGTTAGAGAATCACTGTAATCGCCCGCAGAAGCAGCATTGTTAGTTTTAAAAACAGAATCCTCCATCCACTCAAGCAAATACAACGAGAGCTCGGGCTGGTGAGATTTGGTGCAGGAATCCATGGCGCGGGAAAGGATTTCTTCGGTCCCCTCGCGCTGGCGCTCCGCCAAGGAAGAATAATTGATCGAACGTCCTCGAAGTATGTTTTGAACCAGTTCTTTCGTCTGGATCAGTTGATTGATGTGGGTGTGGGCACTCAGCCATGGATTCCCCAGAACTAAGGTCCCAGTACATTTCTGGTTGAGGGATGCATATCGATACACGAGCGAAGCCGCCGTGCTGTTGTCATTATAAATTCCCTCCTTTGGGGGAGGAGGATTCATTTCCGACGTTTTTTCGTAAAGGCGCATCGCATGTTTGTTGCATCGTAGGCCTGAGAGAGCTACCATGCTGGCAATTAAAATCTCATCATAGTCTTCAGGAGAGCCAGTGAAATTCAATTGGGAGAGCATCTCAATAATTTTGTCCTCGGGGGATGATGCAGCGCTATTTCCGTCAGAGTGATTGTTGTTGCTACTGCTACTGCTCGAATCGATATCCAATCGATTCAGATGGCTTCGAAACAATTGCAGACCAAAGAGTGCTAGCCCAAAATTTGAAGTGCTGTTGCAATTTCGCATGACGGATGCCAAAAGAGGTCCCAGATCGGGAACGACTGCCATAGAATTGGTTTCATCGGAAGAAGCGGAGGCAACACCGATATTGTCCCGCTCGAAAATCGAAAGCCTTTCGCTGGGAACAATCCAAGGAGCCTGGTGGTTGCCTTTGTCATCAATATTGTTGTCGTAAAGAATGGACTCCTCTTCCTCCAGGACCGTTCGCAAGACCGAAAATGCTCCTCTCCAGTTCTTGTCTCGCTCGCATGCTTCCACCACACCAACCAATGCCTCGGGACTTATGGTAACATTTTCTTCCCGGCTCTGTCGATACAATTCCATGGCCAAACGAGAATTGCAAAAATCGTACGTTTCTTGTTGATCTTCTGAAAGCTGATTGCTTCCAGTAGCCTCATTGGAGGTGACGAGAGTGGAGACACCCCCGAGGACCTGCATGGTCAGATCACGAATCAGGGGATCCATGCGATCCCGTACTCCGCCCCACTGCCATTCTTCTTCTAGACGAGTCTTTCTGCTTTCGTTGACATTTTCGCTCTCCTCATCTTCGGATGCTTCCGGCAGAGAAAGAATCCCCTCCTCCACTAAAGTGGAGAGAGCCTTGTCGTAGTCTCCATTCACGAGGCAGGCCCGCAGGACAGCCGCTGTCAGGGATGCCCCGTATTGCTGGGACAACATGGTCGACTTGCGATAGTCGTTGAACTCTCTCCAGCGCCCCGCATACCCCAAAGCATTCCCAGCGGCCAAGACGTAAGTATTTTGGTCTTGAGGAGAGACCATCACTAATCTTTGAACGGCGTCCATGACGTGCTCGGCCACCATGCAGGGCTGCAATGAATCGTTGTTGGCATCTCTGTCCTGCTGTTGTTGTTGAAATTCTTGTAGATATTGTTGCGCCATGGCATAGAGAGGCAACGGGTTTTCGATGGACAAGACTACCGGCGATCCACCGGCGTTGGGATCGATTTGTTTTTCAAACAACTCAGAAGCGAGGTTCCAGTCTTTCCAGATGCAGGCACCGGCAATGGCCTGTTCGTAGTGACGATGTTGGACGTCCAAGTTCCAGTCAACCTCCAGAACCCTCAAAACTTCACGAATAGCACCGGAAACCTCGTCGGATTCGAGCAATAAATCATTATAATGTTCCTTTTTGTTGTTTATTGTTTCGTCATCCTTGTCGTTTACAACGTATGGCGTTTGCTGGGCACACACAAACAAGAGACACTCTGCCAGCTGCGACAATTCCTTTCCGTGTTTCCTGGACGGAGATAACACGCCATTTTCGACGGATCTCACCAGCGCGTCAAAGACTTCTCCCGCCTTTTGAAATATTTGGGCCCGCCGCCTCGAGCCTTTCGCATCCACAAGGTAGGCATTCGAATTATCACTAGCAATGGATTGTACCGTTATGAAAGGGAAAGAATCATCGATTTCTGTGAGCTTATCGAGAAGATCTTGCATCGATTCCTGTGCCTCTTGGATTGTCCCAAAGACAAACGACTCGTCATTATAGTCGCGAGGTTTGATTGCTGCTCTACTGTTGTTGACGATTCGAGAATAATATTGTTGCTGCTGACCTCTTCTCTTGTATCTTTGTGATTGCCGCTGGTTCTTTTCTTGTCTTTTATGTTTTTGTGCCGCTCTATCCGTATTATTGTTGTTGTTGTTCCAGTGGTGAGTGTTGTCTCCGTGAAAGGTGATGCTCGAAAACGAACGACCAAACAACGACCAATCGCTCAGAACCCGTCCTCCTCTATGTGAATTGTTGCTGTATAATGGTATAGGGACATGGTCTAATTGACAATGACGACGCAACGATGGCTGTAGAGACCGTATTGATCGTTTCATGGTTGACTCAAGCGCAATCGGTGTCTGTAATTGTTTTGTCGTAACTCTCTATCATCACAACCGTCTCGATTTTTCTTTGATGAATCTCTCCAGCTGGAGAATTGAGTCACGCGGAAGAGAGAGTTGTGCGTACTGATTAGCAAACAACTATCCTGCGACTTATTTGAATCGACCCTACTCTTAAATAATAATATAGCAAGGTAGCAACTGATGGATTGGCGAAGAAATTGTGATTCAGCAGTCTTTTGCGTTGGTGATTTGAATATTCATTTTATTCGAAACATGACAAGCCTCATAGTAAAAAGCGACGACACACAACCACCGCTGAAAACCCGTGCTCGGCGCAATGGAGGAGCATTTGGAAGTTCGGGTGAGTCACCAATCCTTCAAAAAGAAGACTAAAATAGAGCGTCGGCACGCAGACACCGCGCTGAGTTGACAGCTGACAAAGAACAAGGAATTCGAAACCGTAAAAAAATCTTCGCTCTTCAAAAAGAAAGATAGAAACTTCAACCCTAATCAATAATTCTCGATCCATCCAGAAATTTAGGAAAATAGAAAATACCTTACAAGTGACCTCTCCTCTTCCAAACCGACCAAACTTTCGTATCAAAATCAACCTTCCAAGAAGAAAAGGAATACACCATCGTCACGTACTCAACTTTACTGAGCAGATGGGAAGCGCATCGATTTAGGAGAGATTGAAGCTCGAGAGAAAAAGTCAATCGATTCCGAAAATACAGTGGAACGCCAGATAATGGATTGCCAGCAGCAGCAGTCTCGATCTGCACAGGAGAGTTATTACAGAAGAATCATCGACTTTCTTGACCAGAACGAAATCGAATACAAGACTGTTCAACACGAAGAAACCTTTACATCGGAAGAATCGGCCCGGGTTCGGGGTGTTCCTCTCTCTGCAGGAGGAAAAGCATTGTTGCTCAAGACCGGTGATGACGATGATGAAAATGGCAAAAGGAAGAACAAGAACAATTTTTCCCTCTTTGTCATGAGTGCGTCTCGCAAGCTAGATTCTAAGGCAATCAAAAAGGAAATGAAGAAAACAAAGGGCAAGGCGAGCAAAAACATTCGATTTGCCACCCGGGAAGAATTGGAAACCATTACGAATGGTCTCGTCCCGGGGTGTGTTCCACCATTTGGAAAGCCCATAGTAAAGTCTAGTGCTGGCGATGACGACGACAACAACCTTGACCAAACGGTTGACGAAAACGGCACCTATTTGGAATTATACGTGGATACATCGATCGGAGAAGAAAACGATATTATTGCATTCAATGCTGGATCTCTCACAAACTCTGTCATCATGTCGGTTCAGGATTACCTTCGTGTATCGGCCCCAACTGGAATATTTACATTCTCAAAAGTTTGACTTTTTTTCGAACTGACAAGCGCTGCTTCTAAAAGCGAGAAATGATCGTGCCTTAAACAAGGAGATCATTGCTCTTTCCGCCATTGCCATGGAACGCAAATCTTATGGACTTTTTCTTCTTTGGAAATAGAACGACGTCACAAAGGGAAACAAATGAAAATGCATCTCATCATGCGTGGACATACCCACGAAGAAAAGACGACATCATTGCCTTGTGTATCCCTAAAAGATTACGCAACAGGCATGCCCCATCGAGAATAAATACAAAGTTCTATATATCTTGACTCCCTTGCACATCTCGTAGTTTGCTCCAGTATGCTAGAGGAGTTGTGAAAAAAGCAAAGAGATGTCTTTCGGGAGATACAAGAATTCTTCTGGGAAACTAAAAAGATTGTATTTGAAATACAAAATCTAACCAAAGAATTGTTCCTCGTGCAATATTTTAAAATTCTATGTAGAAGCATGAATTTGCGCTCGAAAATGAAATAATAAGTAATGGATTGCAACTCATTCTATAGGTGTGTATCTATGGTATATATATATGTGTAAGTCTAGATTCACTTTCGGTGACCGCCACCAAAACTCAGTGGTGCCGGTGGCGGAGGAGGAGGCTTCCTGGCAGTCTTTGCCTGGAGGGCCTGGAGTCGTTTTTCTCGCTCGGCCTTGATCTTCTTCAATCGCTCCTCGATCTCCTTGGCCTTGCTGGCGTGGTCGGTGCTCGTGGGGGTCTTGGACTGTTTTTTCTTGGGCAAAATGTTGTTGGCGGTCGTAAAACTCGAGGCGGCCTTGAGAGATGCCTTGAGGTGCTCGGGAATGTTGATCGATTTGGTTTTCTTTCGCTGCGAAGCATTTTCGACATCCCCAAAGTCGCTGTTGTCATTGTGCCCTCCATACTTGCCTTCGATCGATTCGTATTTGGAAAGAATATCCGAGGCTTTCGCAAATCCAGTTACGCCACCCGCCTTTTTAGAAAAAGACGAGTAGTCTACAAAATCCGAACCGAGCGGCCCTGTGACTTGCAAATCCCCCGCCATCAAACAATCATCGCCCCAATCGTTGGCAATTGCGTCCTCGTTTTCGTAACCATCAAAATCTCCATGCGGTTTGTCCCACTGCCCATTCCAGGCCTGTTGTTTCTTCCCCTTTTTATTTGGTTTCCCAAAGAACTTTTGTTGATTCCGAACGTCCTTGATGGCCGTGGAAGCGTGCAAATTCCGCTCGACCTTTTTTGGATCCTTGCAAATATCACATGTCTTGTTGCAATCGACGGGCTTGCCACCAAAGTGCTTGATGAGAGCGTTTCGCCGGCATTTTATCTGCGTGCAATACTCTTGCATTTCTTCTAGTTGTTCGAGCTTACGTTCCATATTTTTCTCTGCCCTCCTTTCCTCGGCACTATTTCCACCCTTTTTGCCCTTATTGCTCTGCATCCGAATGAGATACTTGAATTTCCCCACATCTTCCGAGGAATAATACAAGAGGGAATGGGAAGGCAAGCCGTCTCTTCCAGCGCGGCCTGCTTCCTGGTAGAAACCCTCGATGGTCTTTGGAAGGGTCCAGTGAACCACGTAGCGAACACAGTGACGGTCTATGCCCATACCAAAGGCAACGGTGGCCACTGCTACCTGAATTTTCCCGCTAGACCAACCTTCTTGAACGGTGGCTCGATCCATCTTTTTCAATCCGGCATGGTAGGGTGAGGCGGTGATTCCCGCCTTTGTGATTGCCCGGGCAATCATGTAGGTTTCCTCTCGTTTGTGTACGTATACAATACCGCTGCACTCTTCGGCTTGGTTCTGATTCTCTTTCGCCTTATTTTTGGCGGATGCGTGTCTGCCTCTGACGTATTTCACTAAATCTTCGAGTGGATTGTCAAGGGAATCCTTGTATTTAACCTTGTAAAATATATTAGGTCGATCGAAGCTCCCAATGTGGAGGGGACAATTGTGCAGTGACAGTTCATTGGTAATGTCCTTAATGACCTTTGGTGTTGCGGTGGCTGTCAGTGCCATGCAAGGGGTTTTCGGAAAGGTCGATCTCAAGTAATTTAGCTGGCGATAGCTGGATCGAAAATCGTGCCCCTTTAAATATTTTTGATGTTTGATTGTTTTTGCCAATGACGGCATGGTTAAATTGCGAAAGGAAAGACAAACAAAATACAGCAAATGTAAGAGGATTGATGATTTGCATCAAGCAGGGAAAGAATTTTCTCATCAGAGAACTTCGTTGTCTAAATTTTTTACTCACCCACGTGGACAAACAGTGTGCTTCGTCCACCGCAAACATGGCAAGCCGATCTTCCTTGTACAGTTGCTTCAATACGGCACGCATTCGCTCGGTCTGGATCGATTCAGGGGTAACGTAGAAGAGGACTGCCGGTGGAGCGTTGTTGTTAGTGCTGTTCCCCTTGGACAAACTCTTGGGAAACAAAGCCGGGACGAGTTTTTCGAGAATCCCTTTGTTTTGTTTCTCGGTCTGGCTGCTGTTGATGCAGGAAGCAGGAATTCCCTTTTCGTTGAGTGCCTCAGTCTGGTCCTTCATGAGCGCCAATAGGGGACTAATGACGATCGTTACGCCCCCCAAAAGGCAGGCCGGAAGCTGATAGCACAAGGATTTCCCTCCACCCGTTGCCATGACAACCATCTGTGACTTTCCCTCCATGGCGCATGCAATGGCAGCAGGTTGGAGGTTGCGACGGAGGGATTTTAGTCCAAAGACGTTTTGCAAAACGGTTTGCATCTTGGTTTTGTAGTTGCCGTCTTGGCGGATGCGATGGTCGAGGGACAAGGCCTTGTGTTCAAATATATGACCATGTGAAAAATAAGATTTTTTTTCACGAGATGCCGACGAAAAGGAGATAGTGGATTGGCGTTGTTGTTGTTGTTGTTGTTGTTTCGGAAGCTTAGGGCGCTGTGAAAGTTTTCGTATTGCAAGACTCGAATCGATAGTGCTGTTCCTTTCGGTTTTCTTCTTGCTTGTATTCGTAGTGATGCTTTGGGAGAAATTGCGTTTGCGTTTGGAGGTAAATGCACTCGTAATTGTTTCGGGTGTTGTCAGATCGATCGTTGACGAAGAAATTTGTGCTGCTGTTCGCTTGCGTTGTCTCGTTCCGGTGCTGTCGCCAATGCTTTTTCCCGTCAAAATCCCCGCTGCTATTATTGTTTGCGTTGACGCGAGGTCAATGATGGGTTCTTGTTGTTTTTTGCCGTTGCTTTTCTTATCGCCATTGGATCTAGACGATTTTGCTGTTGCTTTTTTGAACTTTCGATTTCCAGGCATTCCGCAGATAGAGCACTGGGTCGCCGAATCGTCCTCGTTGTCATACGTGCAGTAAAAGCAAGGCCAAGTCATCGCAATCTCTCTTTCGAAGCTCTCTCTCTTTCTCTCTCTGTGTGCCTCCTCCTGTCTCTATTTATTTGCAACAAAAGAATAAGCCCACTTTCATTACCCTGATCATTTACTAATGCCTTTTGAAATCCTAGAAGATGATTCAATAACAACGTCTTGAGCAATCACAACCTTTGGACTCGAAAAACGCTGTTTCAAATTATTTATTTTGATTTCGTGCATCGCAAGTGCGATTATCTTCAGCCAGTCAGTCCCGATCGTGATCCAGAATTTGCTAGGGGAAATGAGCCCGTGGTGCATCTTTTTATGGACGGGGTGCTGTGCCACAAAGCCCCTTTGCAAGCCCTGCACAGGTAATGTGAGCTTGTTGTGGGGAAAGGGAGATCACAGGGATGAGTGCGAGGGGCTGGCCAAATTGGTGTGAGCAAATGCACAATTTTGGTGAGCATGCACACGGCCCTCACGGGGTCGTGTGCCTCTCTGTGGCGTGCAGCTTTACAAGCGGGCAGGCAAGTGGGGGGAGAGGTGGGAGTGGGCAGGCAAGCAGAGGGCCAACAAAAATGGAGTGGGCGGGTGGCCAGCACCCCAACCTGCCAACACAACAATGATGATCCTGTAAACCAAGATCCCCTCCTTACGAGCTTTGCCCCCACCAAGGGAGATCCCAATGATGGGGCAGACCACCGCAACAAAACTGGGATGAAGCCTAATCTGTAATGGTGAACTGCATTTTCCTATAATACTTTTATCAGCGTTATGTTAGGTAAGATATGAATTACAGCATCCCCGTCACCTTTTTCTTTCTTGTTGCTCGACTACTATTGTCAACAACTTGGATCTCCACTTTTGGGGCAGCTTCTTCACAACACGCTGTGCAGCACGCCCGCCTTTTTGCTTCCCCCATGTCTTGAACAGCCTGGCGACCTGGCGGAAGCGTAGCTTCTTTTTCTTGTCGTTTGTCTCTGCATCGGCACTTCGCGTTTCCCCCGTTGCATCGACCACTTCCTTTCCCCACAATGGCAAACTAGGTTCCCATGCCGTTTCCATCGCTAGGCGACAGCCCGGCCCCCAGCTCTCCGCAAGAGAAAAGGGCACGTCCAACTTGGTTGCAATTCCCTTGAGAATCACTGCAGCTCGTCCCAGCAAGACCAGTTCTTGTGGAAAGGATTTGATTTTCTTGATGGGAGACGTGTCCGATAATTCGTTGGTCGAGTAACCACCCGGCAATTCTTGCTGTATGTCACCAAACAGTAGGAGCGCAATCGCCGCTGGGAGATCCTTGTTGCCTTTGTCTGCATCAAATACTTCAACCCCAAATTTTAAGACGAGCTCTGTCAACTTGTTTTTGGCTCGTTCGGTTTCGAGTGCCTGGCCTTGGGCCTTGGATTGCTGGTAGTCATCCACGGCAAGCACTACTTGTGCGATTTGTATGCGTTGCTGACGGTTGATCGCCTTGAATTGTCCGCAATCGATCAAGCTTACCGTACCTCCCGCACCAACCAGAATATTTCCGGGATGAGGATCCCCGTGAACAAATCCCGCAGCAAAAATCATGCGTTCAAAGGCCGCCGCGAGAGAGTCTAGAATCCTTTTCCCTCCGAGTTTGGCTTCGGGAGAACCCGGTTCAATCCCCTTTTCCTTCATGACTTGTTGCAATCGATTCAAGGGAACACCCTCCACAAAATCCATAACCAAAACGCGCTTGCTCACGAGTTCGCCCACTGGCAGTGGGATCCTAACCGGACGGTTGTCGCTAACCGTCCCGTCGCTATTGTGAGTTACGGCGTAATCGATTTTTCTCATGGCTTGGGCTTCACTCAAAAAATCGAGCTCGTTGGTGAGGGCATTTCCCAGTTCGGAAAAGACCGAATAATAATCTATTGGCAAGGCATCTGCCAAAGCCTTGCTAAATCGTTTGAGATTGGCTACATCCCCCTTCAGTTTCGGTTCGACATTCGGTCGTTGAAGTTTGACGGCAACGGTGCGACCGTCCAACAATGTTGCTTTGTGGACCTGTGCAATGCTGGCAGATCCCAAGGGCTCTTTTTCAAAGGTCGAAAACAATTCGGAAAGTGGTGCGCCGTCCAAGAGTTCCTGGCTCACGACCTGTTCGACAAGATCAAAGGGCATGGGATCGAGGCCGTCCTGCAGCTTTTGGAGTTTGCTGGTGTACGCTTCGGGGAACAAGTCGACCCTGGTCGAAATGACCTGACCCGATTTGACATAAAAGCCTTTCATTTCCTGGATTGTGTCAGAAATTCGAGTGGATCCCCACTCATCCAAACCCCTCCAGACTTCTTCCTCCTCTTCTTCCGTCACGGCATCCTCTCCCAGTGTTTTTCGACGGAGGGATAGTTCGATCTCTTTTGCCTTGTAGGCTCCGAGAACCGGAAGGACTCGTTGATAGAATTCCAATGCGCGTTTCGTGCGCTGAATAGGTGTGAGCGGTGGAGGAAATTCCACGCTATTAGTATTGCTGCTGCTCTTCCCAGTGTCGTCAATTTCGGGAGAAGGGGTAGATGCAATTGCTTTGCTCGTATCCATCGCCATTTTCAACGGGAATGAGCGTTGCTGCCGCCTGATGCGAGATTGCAAACGCCGTATGGTAGCAGTGCTACTGATACTTTGATCTGACGTGGAAAAGCCATTTGCCAACGAGATTGGAATGTTACCCTGATTGTTGGTAATTATTAATATATTCGTTAGAAGGATCGAACAATGAACAACAGACACCGCAAAAAATGACAATGGCGACAGAGCAGAAGCTACGGTAAACCTCATGTTGCAATCTTCTCACGGTTCCTGTGTAGCTCTACTGATTTTTTTAATTGCCTTCTTGTGATTCTCGGAAATTCAAATCGTTTTGGACAGATGATGTCATTGACGCATTTAATTTCTCTCGATTATTAAAATTGAGAAACGACAAACACGTAATACGTGTGTGGGTGAAACGCAGAAAAGCAGAAATAATTATTGGGCTGTATGATTCATTCACGCGCCAGTCACGATTCCTCGAAGCTCAGGGAAATTCTTAAACTTGGTGAGAGTGCCCTTGTCTTTGTTTGTGTGCCCCCCCCCCCCCTGGGGGAGCAGGGCCCTGGGGTAGCCCTGTGCGACCCCCATATGGCAGCCCCAACCCCACCAACTGGGGCTGTGTGTGGGGGGGTTGGCAGTGGCATAGCTGCACAATTGCCTGCTTGCGCATTGTGTGGTGTGGGGGCCTCCTTGGCTGGGGCCAATGCAGGGGTGTTGGCTGGTGGCGCTGGTGGCGCCCCTGCCACCCCTTGTTGGGGTTGATGGGGCCACCAGCTGGTGGGGGGAACAAATTTGGCAAGGGGGGTGAGGGATGGGGCAAGCCTACAAA
>Ga0115013_10000575_pt1 | contig 22101 bp, 23 predicted proteins | sample SouAtlMetagenome_2_FD_88686 | JGI IMG/M metagenome (GOLD analysis project Ga0115013, IMG submission 88686) | Marine eukaryotic phytoplankton communities from Atlantic Ocean - South Atlantic ANT15 Metagenome | ecosystem: Environmental > Aquatic > Marine > Oceanic | place: South Atlantic Ocean...
CTTCTAAGAAGTTTTAATTACATGCCAATAATTGGGCTCACTGAACCTAACTTAAATGCTTATTTTTCCGTCTTTAAATCTAAAGAGTTTTACTATTCATTTATTCTTAGTTTCCATATTGCTTTCACTTCTACTATTATATCTGCCACACTAGCTATAGGTGCAGCTCTTTTATTGCGGCGTAATTTTATTGGAAAATCTATAATAAATTTTTTATTTCAACTTAACCTTACTGTTCCTCACCTTGTAGGGGCAATTGGAATTTTATATTTATTTTCTCAGTCAGGAAGCTTTGCAAGACTTGCAGCTGAATGGGGAATGATAACGAGACCTGCTGAATTTCCTGCACTTGTTTTTGATCCTTATGCAATAGGCATAATTCTTCAGTATGTGTGGAAGGAGATACCATTTATAGGCGTTATTGTTTTAGCTAATATGCAATCACTTGGTGAAGACTATGAAAGTGTTGCTCGATCTCTTGGAGCAAATAAATGGCAAGCATTTAGATATGTTCTTCTGCCTTTAATATTTCCTGGTGTTTTGTCTGCTTCAGTAATAGTTTTTGCATTCACTTTTGGTGCTTATGAAATACCAGCAATGCTTGGAGCAAACTATCCTGCTGCCCTGCCTGTTCTAGCTTATAGGAAATATACTGACGTAGACTTAGCAGCACGTCCTGAAGCAATGGCAATGGCAATCGTAATTGCCATTCTAAGTGCTGTAATGATTTTTTTCTATTTGAGATACACTAGAAAAAGGATAAGAGGCTAAAGTGATCGAGAAACCAACTTTACTTTCAAAAAGCTTTAGATTTATTACAATAGCGATGTTAATAACATGGTTGATCTTACCGTTAATTCCGCTTGCAATTTGGTCATTTGCAAAGGGTTGGTTTTTCCCTCTAATTTTACCGAAGTATTGGTCACTTAGTGCTTGGAATTACGCTTTATCCGATACTGCCGGAGTACTTGAAAGTCTATGGCTCACAATTTTTATTTCTGCAACAGCGACTATTTTGTCTATTATTATTGGTGTTCCTGCAGGCAGAGCTTTGGGAATGTATAAATTTAAGGGAAAAGAGTATGTAGAATTATTAATTTTAGCTCCAACTATTGTTCCAGGGATAGCTGTTGTTTTAGGCATACACAGTGTGTTTCTTTCAATAGGCCTGACAAATACAATCCCAGGAGTAATTCTTGTTCACCTTATCCCTACACTTCCATATATGGTATTAGTTATGGCTGGTATTTTCTCTAACTTTGATCCAGATTTTGAGGCACAAGCAAGAAGCCTTGGCGCCTCTCCTTTTAAAACATTTTACTATATTACATTACCATCAATTTTGCCTGGCATTATTGTAGGTGGTTTGTTTGCCTTTTTAGTTTCATGGAGTCAGTATATTCTTACATTGATGATTGGCGGTGGAAGAGTTTTAACTCTACCTTTACTATTATTCAGTTTTGCTACTTCAGGAAGAAATGATATTACTGGTGCAATTGGAATGATATATATTTTACCTGGCATTATTATTTTAATTCTTACTGCAAGACACTTATCAGGCAGAAGTGCCGTTGGAGGCTTTGGTAGAATATGACGCATGTTTCAATTAAAAATTTAACAAAAGTTTACCCTGGTTCTACAGTTCCCTCCCTAGATAATTTGTCTCTTGAAATTGCTAGTGGCAGTTTAACTGCACTTCTAGGTCCATCAGGCTGTGGTAAAACAACGACGATGAAAATGATTGCAGGCTTACTTGACCAAACTTCAGGGGACGTAACTTTTGATAATATTTCTATTCTCAGTGAAAAGCCTGAAAATAGAGGCGTTGTAATGGTTTTCCAAAATCATCTTTTATTTCCATACATGAATGTTCAAGATAATATTGGTTTTGGATTGAAAATGAGAAATATCGATAAAGATGAAATATATAATCGAGTCATTGAGATGCTTGAGCTGGTAAAGTTACCTAACATGGAAAATAGAATGCCAAAAGAACTGTCAGGCGGTCAACAACAGAGAGTTGCTTTAGCTAGAGCTTTAATAGTTCAACCTAAGGTGTTGTTATTAGATGAGCCACTTTCTAATCTTGACGCTCATCTTAGATTTGAGATGCGTGATTTAATTAGGAATCTTCAACAAAGCATGGGAATTACTACAATTTTTGTAACGCATGACCAGGAAGAAGCTGTAGTGCTTGCAGATCAAGTTGCATTAATTTTAGATGGAAAATTAAAGCAATATGACAAACCTGATATATTTTATAAAAAACCAATAGACGTGGTTACCGCACAATTTTTTGGGGGCCAGAACTTTATAAATGGGGTTTCAAAAAATGACTACTTCACATCAAGCATTGGGAAGTTCTCACTCCCTAAAAAATGTTTGCAAGGTAATTCTATTCTCACATTCAGACCTGAGAATGTTCAAATTGGAATAGGATCCAAAAACATTAATACAATTAAAGCTAAAATAGTTGAAAAGATATTTCTTGGAACACAAACTAGACTAAAGTTATCTATTAATAATGAAATTATTCAAGTGATAGCAAACCCTAATGAAGTAGATGATACCGAAACAGGAATTGAGATAGACATCAACGTACCGCCCTCTTCTTTATGGGTGGTGCCTAATATAGATTGAAGAGGTAAAAAATGAAATTAGGTGTTCACGCAGGGCTTTGGATGGCAAAATGGACTGATGAAATATCACCTATTTTAAAAATAATCGCTGATATTGGTTTTGATGGTGTTGAAATATCTTTACTTGGTATGGACCAATATAAAGCAAAGTCCCTTAATAGAATAATAAAAGATTTTAAACTAGAAGTAACCTGTTCAGATGGTCTATCTGTAAATGCTGATATAACATCTCATGATCCTTCTATAGTTAGTAAAGGTGAAGAACATCTAAAATGGGGCATAGAAACAGCATCATTACTTGGATCTAATTATTTAGCAGGAGTAGTTTATGCTCCCTGGGGAGTATTTGATGTTAAGAATAAGATCATACGCACTGAACGCTCAGCAAATGCTCTTTCAAAATTAGATAAAATACTTATTCAACATGATGTAAATTTAGGAATTGAGGCTATTAATAGATTTGAAACTGACTTGATAAATACTGCTGATGAGGCAAAATCATTGGCTGAAGCTTCCAACTCTAAAAACATAGGCGTTCTCTTAGATACTTTCCATCTTAATATTGAGGAAAAAAACATTAAGTCAGCTATTATAAAAACTGGGGATTATCTAAAGCATTTTCATATTTCTGACAATGATAGAGGCGTACCAGGTTCAGGGCATATTCCTTGGAACGATGTGAGAGACGGACTTAAATCTATTAACTATAACAATTGGATAGTTGCTGAAATGTTTGTTATTTCTGGTAACCCTGCAAGTTCTGATTTAAATATTTGGAGAAATATTGAAGATGAGCCCGATGCCACAGCAAAACAATCATTAAAATTTATGAGAGATTTTTTTTGATGAAACAAGAGTTTTACACCTCATTGAGAAACCACTTTGCTGAATTAGAGAGCCAGTTAAATCAATTAGATTCAAATATTGGAGACGGTGATCATGGGTCAACATTATTGAAAGGATTGACAGCAATTTTAAACAGTGATTTATCACCTGATAAGGCCTTTAGAACTGAAACTGGAGGCGCCTCTGGCTCATTATTTTCAATTTTAATAGATGCAATAGATAAAGGTTTTGAGGACAAATCAAGCTTTGGTCAAAACTTAACTAAAGCAGCTTCAAAAATTTCAATGATAGGGGAAGCCAAGGAGGGTGATAAAACAATGCTAGATGCATTAATGCCTGCAGCAAGAGCAACTCTAGCTGAAACTAACGATCCGTTTAAAGAAGCTTCTATAGCTTCAAAGGAAGGTGCGCGTAAAACAATAAATATGTCTGCAAAAAGAGGTAGAGCAAAGTATGTTGAAAATGCTGGAGTAGGACACATGGATCCAGGAGCTTTTTCAACATCAGAAATGATTTCTTTTTTATATAATTACAACAGGTTAGATAATGAAAAAGCTATATAATTCTAAAAATAGCATGCCCGATGACATGATAGATGGATTTGTTAATGCTTATCCAGACATTGTAAAAAAAGGTAGTAATAATAGAGTTGTTTTACGAACTCATAAAAAAGATAAAAACAAAGTTTCATTATTAATTGGAAATGGATCTGGTCACGAACCTATAGCGATGGGTTTTGTTGGTGAGGGTATATTAGATGCAAATGTTGTTGGTGATATTTTTGCCGCCCCTTCGTCAGATTTAATTCTTGAAGGTATAAAAGAAACTTATAATGATGCTGGTTCTATTCTTTTAATATCAAGGCACGAGGGAGATGTAATTAATGGTAAAGCAGCTTGCCTTGATGCTAATGACAAAGGCATGAATGTAAAGCCATTTCTTATGTATGACGATATATCTTCAGCTCCCAGAGGTAAAGAGGAGGACCGTAGAGGAGCAGCGGGTACAATTTTTATTTATAAAATATTGGGTGCGGCCGCTGAAAAGAATATGGCCATAGAAGAACTTATGCTCTTAGGAGAAAGGGTGAGGTCAAATACCAGAACTTTAGGGGTGGCTATTAATTCTGGCATCTCTCCTATAACTAATAAATCAATGTTCACTCTACCTGATGATGAAGTTTTTATTGGAATGGGTGTTCATGGTGAGCCTGGTGTTGCCCGAAGAAAATTAACTACTGTTAAAGATTTGGTTTCTTTCATGATGAGCAAAATTCTTGAGGATAAGGATATTAAATCTGGCACAACTGTTATTGTGCTTATCAATGGAATGGGGGGCTCTACTCTTATGGAATTATATTCTGTTTTTAATGAAGTAAATAAATTTTTAAAAGAAAAACTAATTGAAAATGTTTCGCCAATGATAGGATCATTTTCAACAACTCAAGAGACTGCTGGTTTTTCAATTTCTCTATTAATTCCAGACGATTTAATGCTTAGCTTATGGAGAGCACCACACATAACACCAAATTTCCCTTTAATTAGGTAATAAGGAGGAGAAAGTCATTTTAAACCACAAAGACAAAATTTTTGGAATAGCAATCGACGCTGGAAGTGGTTTAGAAAAGGCTCTTAAGGATGCTAGAAAGGTTCATTCAAAAGAAAGCGATCTAAAAACCTTTAAGAAATCTATTATTTCTTCTTTAGGTGACTACGCCTCTACTGTTTTGATAGACTCAAATTTTGGCCCGAGTCTTATATCTAGTTTTCCAAAAACGTGTTTGCCAATGATGGCATTTGAAGCAGATGTTTACCATATTTCTGATAAAGATAGGATTACTAAATTACCTGATAATATAAGTATTTCTGACTTTTCAAAAATTGGCTATAAAGTTTTAAAATTCTTTATGTATTACGCTCCCAACGATGATAGTGAAATAAATAACCAAAAACAACAAATTATAGAGAACATTGGCAAAGAATGTGTGGCCAATAATATTTCCTTTTTAATGGAGCCTTTAGTCTATGATCCGTTCAAAAAACCTGGAAGTCTTGATTACGCATTCTTAAAACCAAAATTAGTAGAACAAGCAACTAAAATTTTTTCTCACCCTAAATTTAATATTAATATTCTTAAGGTTGAAGTTCCTGTTGATTTATCATTTGTAGAGGGATTTGGAGATCCAATAATGAAGCAAAGTGACGCAATTAAATGTTTCAAAGAAGCATCAAAAGCCGCAGGTGATATTCCTCTTTTATACTTAAGTGCAGGGGTTTCATTTGAATGGTTTAAAGCATCAATTAGCATGGCAATTGAAGCAGAGGTAAACTGCTCGGGTTTCATGTGTGGAAGAGCTATATGGTCAGAAGCCATAAATATTTTTGGTGAAAAAGGTGAAAGCGGTTTGAACGATTGGTTGAAAACTATAGGTAAAAATAGACTTCAAGAACTAATTTCGTTATTTGATTGATTTATGAAAGATGAATATGTGAATAATAAATTAAACATTTGTCTTATAAAGACATCGCTACCAAGCTATTTTCCTGAAAAGCATTCCATTTGGGAAAAATCTATTTCAGGATTAAAGAAAATCTGTGAAGAAATAAATGTAAATTTACAGGTTATTTCTGATATTCCCATGAATGCTAAAGATACCAGAAAAACTCTATCTGAGTGTAAAAAATTAAATGCTGATTTTCTTTTGATATTACATGGTGGATTTACCATGGGTGATGTAGCTCTTACACTTGCTGAATCAGATTTCAAATTAGGTTTTTGGTCAGTACCAGAGCCTATTCGTACTGGTGATATTCAGTTGAATAATTTTGTAAGTTTAAATATGTCTATGTCAATAACAAAAAAGGTAAGGCAAACCTCAAAAATACCTGTCAGATGGTTTCATGGCCATGCAAATAGTGATGATTTTGTGAAGAAATTATCTTTAACTTTAAAAACACTGGCAACTCTAAAAACACTAACAAATACCAGAATTGGTTTAATTGGCGGTCTTGCAATGACATTTTATAATATGGAAGTATCTACAACCAAACTTAAATCAAATTTTGGTTTAGATATTTTTAGTCATGATATTCATGAACTAACAGAAAAAATGTCTTCTCAAGAAACTGAAAGAGTAGAAAGTGAAATATTAAAAATGCTTAAAGAGGCTCCAGCTGATAGAGTTTCTCAAGAGCAATTGAAACTTTCTTCACAAGCAATACTCGCTCTTCGTGATATTATTGAAAAATCCAATTACAACGCTCTCGCTGTAAGTGATTGGCCTGCACTACAAGAAATACTAGGCATGCATCCAGGAGCAGCATTTTCAATTTTAGAGGAAATAGATAAAGTGCCTGTTGCATCAGAGGGGGATATTCTTGGTGCAGTCACGCAAATAATAGCAAAGTCCTTTACTAATAAAATTGGATATCTACTAGATATGACTGAGCCTGATCTGGATAATGAAAGACTTCTTATGTGGCACGGTGGCGGTGGACCACTTTACCTTGCTGATGAATCTGGCACGAAATGGGTTAATCACCCCATGATAGGCAGAGGAACAACTAAAGGTGCAATTTATGGTACTATTTCAGACCTTGTTTTTAAAAATGGACCAGTAACTGTTTTTAGGATTTCTGAAAATGGTGAATCTATTTTTCACTTCAACTCAGAAGTGCAAGAAATTAATCCAAATGGGTTCACTGGTTGCAGAGGTTGGTTGGGAAATTTTAAAATGAATAATACAAAACTGACATTAAATGATTTAATTGAAACAGTAATGGAACATGGCATTGAACATCATTTTGTTCTTGTTCCTGGTGATATAAGTAATGAGTTAAATGAACTTCAATACTGGACTGGAATGAGATACTTAAATCCAGTTCTTAAAAATAGTTAGTCTTAGTTTAGCGATAACATTTATAGATTATTAAGCTTATTATAAAGGTCTATAAATATTTCATCTCTTTTTACATCGAATGCTTCTCTCATAATATGTCTATTATCAGACTTTTTCCAAAATAAGTTATCGTCCAACTCAGGAGATGATGTTAAAATTGTTGGCACCCAATCTGGATTTAAAATCCAAGCAACATTTATTAAATCCCATATAACCCACGTTCTTCTGTATGTGTCGTCAATTGCAAATTTTTTATGAAGGGGATTTTTTTCCGTATATAAATAATATAGATAGTCCCCTATTTTACCCTTGCCCTTAATAAAGTTTTTCATCTCAGGCTCAGAAATTTTTAATTGTGCCCCAACATGATAACCCGGTAAGTACACGTGAGGCACACCACTATCAAAAATTAACCTAGAAGAGATAGGATCTTGAACTAAATTTAATGACGCACCATTATAGTGAGGAGAAACAGATGGATATGCTGAAGTCCAAACAACAACAATATTATTTATAATTTCAGGAGCTAAAAGCATTGCTGAAGCAATATTGGTTGGGCAACCAATACCTAAAATATAAAGAGGATCATTACTACTTTTTGCATGATCTATAATCATTTCAGTTGCTTCAGATTTTATTGGGCTTTGCAAAGATTTTAGATACGAAGTTGAACCTCTACATACTTTACCATTTGGTGAAATTGATAATTTTTCGTAGACCTTTAGTATTTCTTGGTAACTTAATTCCATACCTTCTGAGGGACCAACAAATTTTATATCATTAGCCTTGATTCCTTTTTCATGAAGCCTTTTCACCCACTCTATTGCAAAACTTGATACAATATTATCTTTTTCAGAATTTACTATTGTTTCAGCTTCTAATAATTCTTTTTGATGATGAGCAAATGAAAATGGTTCAGCTGTTACACCTTCAATTTTTAATTTTTCTGGAGATAAAATAGCCCATGCTAAGGCAAATTGATCATCAATTTCATTTGCAGTATCTGTATCTATAATAACCCGTGTTATGCCATCTGGATGCTCAAGTCTTTCTATTAATTTTTCTTTTGATAATTTTGGAAAATTAATATTTCTCATATCTGCATACCCTGATCCTGAGTTCTTGATACCCTTGCCTGTTTTGACAAGTTAAAACTTACTGTATCATTTCTATAAACTTCCTCATAGAAAACAGGCTTTCCCTTTTCATCAAATGCCGTGCAACCAAGTTTTAAGATTGGCTCGCCCTCTTTCATATTTAGTAATTTTGCTATTTTTTTGTCTGCAGACACGGGACTAATATCCTCACAGGCTGCTGACCAGTTTAATTTAAACCTTTTCCTTAATATTCTTAAAATTGATTGACCAGGTCCTTCTTCAGGAAAGTCAATGGGACTAGCATTCTTCATAAGTTTTGAAGGAGCGTAAGTAACTACTAGCATTCTGGGAGTACCATTAACCATTCTGACTCTACTTATCATTGTTACATCAACACCGCTAAGCGTTGGCGGTATTAAATTTGGACTATTGTTAATATCGATGTTTTTAATAGAAATTAACTTTGAACTAGGCTCATATCCAGCCCTCAACATAGCATCTGTGAAGGATGTTATACAAGTATCAGATGCTGGAGATAATGTTAAAACCGTGTATCCGCTTCCTCTTCTACTTTCAACATACCCATCTTGAACAAGCATATCCAATGCATGCCTAATTGTAACTCTGCTCATTGAAAATTGCTTGGCTAGATCACCCTCTGTTGGCATTCTTGATCCAACAGGGTATCTATCAGACTTTAGTCTATCAATTAAAGTGTAGTAAGCTTTCTCATATTTTGGCATATCATCTTGTGTAAGCATAATTTCCCCCCCATTGAAATTATATAATTTTCTTAATTTTTTAAATGTTCATTTTCTCTTTCTCTAAGCACTCTTCTATTAATTTTTCCAGAAGACGTCATTATAAAACTATCCACAAATTCTATTTCACGTGGTGCTTTGTAAGAAGCTAGGTTCTCTTTAACGAAGTTTCTTATTTCTTCTATAAGCTCTGTACTTGGGTTGAAATCTTTATGGAGTTTAATAAAAGCTTTAACTATTGACCCTCTGTCGTTGTCAGGCTTGCCAATTACAGCAGCTTCAGCAACTGCATGAAATGCAATGAGCGAGTCTTCTACTTCTGCAGGACCTATCCTAAAACCTGATGATTTTATTAAGTCATCTGATCTTCCTTTATACCAAAAATATCCCTCCGCATCTTTTGAAGCAAGATCATTTGTTCTTAGATAATTTCCAACTTGCATTTCATCCTCTTTATTTTTGTTATTTAAGTACCCCAAAAACCTTGTTGGAGAATTTGAACTTGTAACAATCTCACCAACTTTTTCAGTATCTACTTCATTTTGCTTTTCATCTATTAATAAAACCTTATGCCCAGGATAAACCCTACCCATTGAACCAGCCTTTCTAGGGTATAATGCTGAACAATTACCAACTAAATGGTTAACTTCTGTCATGCCATAAAATTCATTACAAATTACACCTAATTTATTTTCCACCCACTCTAATGTTTCACTGGCTAAAGCTTCGCCACCTGTACAAATAACTTTCAAAGATAGGTCATATTTATCACGTGGATTATCAATTTGAGCCATCCGTTTTATTGCGGTAGGGGCAAGGAAAGTATGCGTTACTTTATGTTTCTCAATAAATTTATAGGCCCATTCAGCATTAAACCTATCCTCTGATGTTGCAATAGTTTTCCCAGCCATCCAAGCTGGAAATAACATATCAAGAAGACCGCCAACCCATGCCCAATCAGAAGGAGACCAGTAAACAGCATTTTCTTCTTTCATAGATAGGTTAAAAAATAAATTTATAGATGGTTTATAAGATGCAAGAACTCGGTGACCATGAAGAATACCTTTTGGTTTACCAGTAGACCCAGAAGTATACATTAAAAGTGCAGGATCATTTGCTGATCCAAAGTTAGGTCTAAAATTGCTCTTGTAATTGTATGCATCTAAAAGTGATATTTCATTTTTATTTTCATCTGCCTCCCTTAAAATAACATGCTTCAAAAAAGGAAAATTATTGTTTTTTTTCTCTTTTATTTTTTCCCATTCTTTTTTATTTGTTATTAAAACCTCTACCCTACAATCATTCATGGCGTGCTTTAAAGTTTCAGGGCCGTATAACTGAGATAGTGTCACTGCTACTCCGCCAATCTTACAGATTGCCATATGCGCGATTGCAGTATCAGGGTGTTGACCTGTATGGATAGCTACATAAGACCCAAATTTATACCCTAAACTACTTAGTTTTGAAGCTAGGCCATGCGACATTTTTTCTACTTCATCAAAAGTAAATTTTATAATTTTACCTTTTTGATCTTCATATGAAATAGCAATTTTTTTGGAGTGTTCGTTACTCAAATAATTACCCAATGTCATTTTATAAATATTTGCATCAGCAGGTATTTCAATTTCTATACTGCCATTTTTTTTGACAAGTCCTATCTCAAATAGTTCATCATCTGAGAGTTTTGAGAGGTAATCCATTAATTTTTACCTTTGGGTTTTAAAATCATTGAAGGGCTTGATTTTTTAGAAGAAATTATTTCACCTACGGTCTCTTGGTCATTAAAATTTTGGAGCTTAACTATTGATGAAGTTGAAGCACCTCTAAATTTTGCAATAGCAAAATTTCCGTCATTACCTTTTGTTTTGTATTTAACATCTGCAACCCCAGACAATTTTAACCAATTATTTTTTTTTGAACCGCATAAACAAATTTTTTGTGGTGGAAAAGAAACTTTTTTACAGTTTTCACATTTTAAGGCAAAGGCTTGACCTTTCATTAAACCTTCTAACCATTTTGTCATTTTACCAAATGACAATCGATAACATAAATCTAGTTTTTTACTTATAATCATATGTTACTCTCAAGAATTGATACTGCTGACAAGGTTCCAACTCCTCCATGAGTATCAGCTAAAGCGTACTTGGGTATTTTGCTCATTTGGAGTTTATCATGATAATTACCTTCCAAAAGCATTGCACATGAAGCAGTTTGACCTACTCCAATAGCACCAGCAGGTGCACCCTGCCCCATTAATCCTCCAGAAATATTTACAGGTAAGCTCCCATCCGAATTAAATACTCCATCACGAAAATCTTTCAAAAAATCTAGAGATAAATTTAATGCTCTAATTGCTTGGAATTGAGCACCTGCATATGCGTCATAAACTTCTGCTAGTCCTATTTCATTTGGTCTAATTTGAGCCATTTTGCATGCCTTTTTAATTGCTAATGTTTTTGCAATGAATTCACCCAATTCATTTCTATATCCTAGATTAACTCTATCTGTGGCAGATCCAATTCCTATTATACTTGGAGCAGTTTTTCTTCGGGAGCTAATATTTTTTGATAGAATAACTGAAGCTGCACCATCACTTAATGGTGAGCAATGAAGTCGACGGTAGGGTGAAGCAATAATAGGTGAGTTTTTAATTTCATCACGTGTATGATTTAACTTTAAATGGGCTCGGGGATTTAGACATGCATTGTTTCTGTTGTTAATAGTAACATCTGCAAGATCATTTTCCCCTAATCCAGTTGTTTCCATAAAAATTTGCATTGATAATGCATAAATTGACGTTGCCGTTACCTCATTCATTCCATCTGTCAATGCATCAAAAGAATAACTGTAAAGTTTTTTTATAGTTTCACTTGGCAATTGAGAAGCTGACGGATCAAAACCAATTACAGCAACATTCTTTGATGAACTTGACAGAATTGATTTAACTCCCTGATGAATAGCTAATTGACCAGAAGCTCCTCCTCCTTCAACTCGAAAAGCCTCAACATTAGTTAGACCCAAATCATCAGCTATAACTGCGGAGGGATTTAATTGTAATGTAAAAAAATCACTTTCTGAGGATATTATAAGTGTGTCAATGTCATGTCTATCTAGTTCGGACATCGTAAGAGAGACTTCAAAAGTTTCACTGACCCAATCACGAAATGATGAGCTATCTTTTCGACGATTATAATCAGTTAAATGATAACCTGTAACGTATACCATAATTGCATAAGGTGTTAAAATTATGACTTAACATATTTGTCATTACAAGTTAATACTATATTTGTATTAACTAACTTAAATATGAGAAATCATGAATATTATTTTAGTTTTGGTAGATAGTCTTAATAAAAGCGCATTAAAGACTTACAATCCTGATACAATTTGCGAAACACCATACTTAGAGAAATTTGCCAAAAAGTCACTGGTTTTTGATAACCATTACATTTCAAGTCTACCTTGCATGCCTGCCAGAAGAGAAATTTTTGCTGGGAGAAAGGAATTTATGTGGCGCCCTTGGGGACCGCTTGAAATTTTTGACCCTAGAATGCCGCGCATTATTCAATCTGCTGACTACAATACTGGTATAGTAACAGACCACTATCATTATTGGGAGGAAACTTCCAACGGCTATATTCAAGGTTTTTCTTCAAGTAAATTCATAAGGGGACATGAAACTGATTTCTGGAAAATGCATGACAACAGTGAAGTTCCAAAATGGGTTGAAAAGATGTCCGAATTCAGAGCTGCTGAGCATATGAACCAATACTATGCAAATGTTAGAGACTTTGATGGTGAGGAAGATTTTTTTCCTGCTAAAACATTTTCTGCGGCTTGCCAATGGTTAGATGAAAATTCTAAAAATGGCGATTTTTTTCTTCATATAGAATCCTTTGATGTGCATGAACCTTTTCATGTACCAGAACCATACGCATCAATGTACACAGACGGTAGTAGTGACGGCTATAATATCTGGCCACCTTACCAAATTTATGATGACCTAGAAAAATTTATGGATCAAACAACACCAGAGGAGCTTAAATTTTTGGAATCTCAATACTTTGGTAAAACAACTATGGCAGATAAATGGTTTGGGCATTTGTGCAATAAGCTTGATGAATTATCTTTATGGAATAACACTATGGTTATTTTTACAACTGATCACGGCCATGACTTAGGAATAAGAAGATCGTTTGGGAAGCAATATCCTCATTACGACAGTCATGCAAATATTCCTTTATTCATTTGGCATCCAAAATTCCCTGGGAATGGGACAAGAGCTAAAACCCTTACCCAAAACGTAGATTTATTTGCAACCTTAATTGATGCATCTGGAGCAGAAATACCAGTTGCAAATAGACACAGCAAAAGTTTACTTCCAGTTATTAAATCTCCATTGGAAACCAACAGAAAAGTTATACTCTATGGAACTTACGGCCAAGGCGTATGCCTAAATGATGGGGAATGGACCTTATTCTGTTCCCCATTAAAAGATAAACAATTGTATAACTATTCGACAATGATTTTAAGGCCACTAATTGTTGATAATCCTGTTGACGGTAGAGTTGGCGATATGCCCAATAAGCCTGTAAGCCAAGATTTCTATGATGATACAGTTCCTTATCCACTCTGGAAAATGCCAATAAAAATTGACCCCCGTACATATGAAAATTTTCTCTTTAATAGAAAAATAGATCCCGAGCAAACAAATAATCTATGGGATGTAGAGGTTAAAAAAAGGAATGAATTACTCCTCTTAATGCGGGAAATTCTTGATGAGGAGGGTTATCCAGTTGAGCAACTAGATAGGTTAAACTTAACTGATGAAGTGCTGAATAATTTAAATTAATTAAAAGGAGGTTTTGTGGATCTTTCAGGTAAAATAGCTTTAGTGACTGGAGCATCAAGAGGAATCGGTGAAGCTCTTGCTATTGGTTTAGCAGATCATGGTACAGATGTTATTATTTGTGACTTGGAAAGTGAGAGTAAAGGATTAGCTAACACACATAAACAAATAGAAAGAGCTGGTAGAAAGTGCTGGTCTTATTTTCTTGATGTCACTAAAAAATCTCAAATTCAAAAAATGGTTAGTGATATTCTAAATGATATTGGGTCAATCGATATCCTTGTAAATAATGCAGGTATTCTAACTCCAACATCATTAGAAGATATAGATGAAGAAACTTGGGACAGCCACTTTGAAGTAAATACAAAGGGAGTGCTTTTAATGTGCCAATCTGTATTGCCTCACATGAGAGAAAAAAAAACTGGTCGAATAATTAATATTGCTTCGATTGCTGGAAGGCAGGGCTCACCCACACAAGGACACTATGCATCAACAAAGTCAGCAGTAATTACACTTACTAGAGTGCTCGCTCAAGAGGTGGGCGAAGCAGGAATTACAGTCAATGCAATATGCCCAGGTATTATTTTGACAGAAATGGGAAAAAATAATTTAGGCAGTGAAAAAGAAATAGCGCATTGGTCAAATGTAGCAGCATTAAAAAGGTTAGGAGATCCAAAAGATATAATAGGGCCTACAGTATTTTTTGCTTCTGAGTTATCGGATTTTGTAACTGGTCAATCGATTAATGTATGCGGTGGAATATACTTTCATTAAAATTTTTCTACCCATGGCCTAACTTCTATCTCCCATGACCAAGCACTTTTATCTTGATTATAAAAACTAAGATAAGTTTTTGCTATTTCATCTGGGTCTAGCATATTGTTTCTAGAGTTTCCATTATCTCCAAAAGATTTTGATCTTGCAATTCCACCATCAATTATAAAATGCCCTATGTGAATATTTTGAGGATGGAGTTCACGTGCTAGAGACTGAGCAAGTCCTCTGAGACCGAACTTGCCCATTGCAAAAACTGAAGAGTTTGCAAAACCTTTTACGCCAGCAGTAGCACCAGTAAAAAAAATACTACCTTTACCAGCTTTTAACATTCGCTTTGTTGCTGCTTGTGCTACTAAAAATGCACCAAAACATGTTATGTCTAAAGCTTGTTTTACATCAATTGGATCTAGGTTGCCGACTGGTCCTCGCACTCTTGCTGACGGGTTATAAATAACTAAATTTGGCGTTCCTGTTGTCTTATCAAGTTCATGGAATAAACTTTCAACATCTTTAATTTCACTTGCGTCACATTTGTATAAATTAGCATCTATTTCAGAAGTTATTTGTTTTAATTTATCAATATTTCTTGATGCAAGTGAGACTTTCATTCCTTCTTTATAAAATATTTTGGCTAATGAAAAACTTAACCCCTCTCCAGCACCCACTATAAGAATATTTTGCGACATTATATTGTTAAAAAAATTAAAAATAAAATTTAACAAATTAATCTTGTTTGTAAAATAATAAAGTGCATAAATTAAACTAAATTTTTAATCAGGAGAAAATATGAAAACACTTATTAAATTATTTACATCAGGATTAATCACTTTATGCTTTGCTTTTCAAGCATTTGCTGCTGAGTGTATTGCTCCTGCAAATCCAGGTGGTGGATGGGACTTCACATGCCGATCAATCACAAAAATAATGTATGATATTGGGGCTTATGATTCTCCAATTCAAGTTACCAATATGGCTGGTGGTGGCGGTGGTTTAGCTTACGCGCATACAGTGAATGAAAGAAATAGTGATGATAATCTTATAGTAGCAGCTTCGTCTGCAACAGCTACTAGATTAGCGCAAAATAAATACTCAGGAATGACTTCTGACCAAGTAAGATTTTTGGGAGCCATTGGGGCAGACCCAGGTGTAATTGTTGTTGCGAAAGACTCTCCATTTCAAAATTTAAATGAATTATTAGACGCTGTTATTGCAGATCCGTCAAAACATGCATTTGCTGGTGGTTCTGCCGCAGGTGGATTTGACCATTTGAAAGTCCTCATGGCACTTGGGAGAAAAGGTTACAAAGATATAAGAAAAGTTAAGTATATAGGCGTTGACGGAGATGCTGATGCAATAGCACAAACAGTTGGCGGATTTACTGCTGCAATGACTGGTGATATTTCAGGAGTTGTTGGATTTATTAAATCTGGAGACGTTAGGGTTTTAGCATCATTTACAGATGAGAGGATCCCGGGCTTTGAAAACATTCCAACTGCAAAGGAACAAGGAATTGACGTTGTTGCTGTGAACTGGCGTGGTCTTTACACTCCAAAAGGTGCTTCGGAAGCATCTTACAAGAAATGGACAGAAGCATTGAGAAAAGTAGGCGACTCTCCAGAGTGGGCAAAAACAATGAAAGAAAGAGGATTAGCGCCATTTAATAAAGTTGGCGGTAACTTTCAATCATACGTTGACCAAGTTATTGGTGAAGTGAGAACTTTATCAAAAGAAATAGGCGTTATTCAGTAAATAAATTTTAATAGTTTAATTTAATGAATGACCGAATACTTGGAATATTAATTGCTGTGATGGCACTTGCATTTTTTGCAAGTGCCACACAATTAGAAACACCCTTTTTCTCGGACCCAGTTGGTCCGAAATTATTCCCATACATAATTTCAACAGTCGCTTTTGTTGCTTCATTTAATATGATTATCTCACCCGAAAAGAAACCAACATGGCCGGCTTTATCTGTCTTTTCAAGCCTCTCCATCGCTGTAATAATTTTGGTAGTATATGCTTACAGCTTAAGGCCACTTGGTTTTTTATTGCCGACAGCTGTTTGTGCAAGTGTTTTATCTTATCAAATCAAGCAAAGAATTTTTTATTCTTTCTTAACAGGAGTTGGCTTATCAATTGGTCTTTTTGTTGTTTTTAAGTTTTTTTTAGGATTAGGATTATTTGCTTTTCCAAGATGGGTATGGGTCTGAAATGGAATTATTTGCTAACTTATCATTAGGCTTCTCAATAGCACTTACAACAACAACACTAATGCTAGCTGTTATTGGTTGTATTTTAGGAACCATGATTGGCGCACTTCCTGGATTAGGCCCAACAAATGGTGTTGCTATATTAATTCCAATATCTTTTACACTTGGTTTAGATGCAACTCAGGCATTGGTTTTGATGACTAGTGTTTACTATGGTGCAATGTATGGTGGAAGAATTTCTTCAATTCTTCTTAATATCCCTGGAGACGAACCAGCTGTTATGACTACACTTGATGGTTATCCTATGGCTAAAAATGGGAGAGCTGGTGATGCTTTGGTACTATCAGGATTTGCTTCTTTTATTGGAGCATTTCTTGCCACAATTGGATTAATGCTTCTTGCTCCAATGCTAGCACAGGTTGCATTTTACTTCGGCCCAGCTGAATACTTTGCACTTTATCTCCTTGCTTTTTGTACTTTAGGTGGTCTTGGTTCTAACAATCAAGCTAAAGCTGCAATTTCTGTGTGTATAGGTCTAGGCATAGCTATGATTGGTGTAGACGGATCAACTGGATTAACAAGATTTACTGGGGGCAATCTTCATTTATTTGATGGTATAGATTTCCTAGTTGCAATAGTTGGATTATTTGCAATTACAGAAATATTTGTATTTATTGAAAGCCACGGAAAAGAAACAGCTATTGGAGTAAAATTAGAAAAAATTTCAATACCAGTAAAAGAAATAATTTATACACGTTGGACAGTTTTAAGAGGTTCTTGCATTGGATTTGTTGCAGGCTTACTACCTGGGGCTGGTGCCTCCATTGGGAGTTTTCTAGCCTACATGTCTGAAAAAGCAGTTGTTAAAGATAATTCACAATTTGGTAAAGGTGACCCAAGAGGAATAGCAGCACCAGAAGCTGGCAATAATGCTGCAGCAGGAGGAGCGTTAATTCCTATGCTCACTTTAGGAATACCGGGCTCAGGAACTACAGCTGTATTACTCGCTTTATTAATGACTTTAAATATTACACCAGGACCATTATTATTTAATGAAAGACCAGAAGTTGTATGGGGTTTGATAGCAACATTGCTTATAGCAAATGTTATGCTTTTAATTCTGAACGTTCCACTGGTGAAGTTTTTCACAAGGATCCTTCAGGTCCCAGCCTCTATTTTATTACCAGGGGTTACAATGATCTCTTTTGTTGGCATTTATTCTCTATCAGGAAGTCATTTCGATTTACTATTAATGATAGGCTTTGGTATACTAGGATACTTCTTAAGAAAATTTGATATACCCTCAGTGCCAGTAATTTTAGGGATACTTCTTGGTGGTCATATGGAGGTAAGTCTTAGAAGGGCTATGGTTTTGTCTGACGGTGATTGGACATACCTTCTCTCGTCGCCAATCTGCATTGGGCTTTGGGTCGCAGCCATTTTAGGTTTTGTTGCACCAATCTTTTTAAAGTCATTATTTAAAAAACCAGAAAGAATTAAAGATTAACCACCATTTTTTACATTCCAAGCTATTTGAGACATTATTTCAAAAGCAACTGAAGCTGCAACCATAGAAGTAACATTATTTGGATTATCTTTAGTTGGCATTAAACACACAATATCTCCTCCGATAACATTTAATCCTTTAACAGCTTGAATAAGTGATATAGCTTCATCAATAGTGAATCCATTGCAACCTGGTTCCAGATTTGAAACTGCTGGAGCTATCGTTGGATCCAAGCAATCTAAATCAAAAGTAATGTAAACTGGATGATCCCCTAGGGTTGATTTTATTTTTTTGATTACTTGTTGAAGACCCTGCTTTCTATATTCTTCCATAGTTACAACTTTGTACCCAAGGTCATAGCTAGGCTTAAGCCAATCCAGTGTTCTTGTATTCCCTCTCAATCCTACTTGAATAGATGTTTCAGCATTGATAAGACCCTCTCTTACACAGAAGCTTGCCCAATGAGCCGCGCTGTCTTTAGCGCCCAGAAAGTGATCAAGGTTATCAAATGTATCTGTATGTGCATCAATGTGAAGGAGTGATACCGGCTTGCCATTAGTAAGTTTTGAATTTTCACCAGATATACCCCTAAGTATACCACCAGTTATTGAGTGATCACCTCCAATTGATACAGGCTTGACTAAGTTATCTGATATTTTTTTATAAAAGCTAGTAATATCCCTAATGCAGGCCTCATTATTATTAGCCTCGGGTAAAGGAACATCCCCAAGATCATTAATTCTTGCTTCTTCCCAAGGTGAGAACTCATATTTCATGTGAACTCTTCTAAGGCTTCCAGAAACATGCCTTACTGCTCTTGGACCAAGATGCTGATCTCTTTCAGTTGTCCCATTTCCTGTAGAATGAGGCACACCAACAAATGCAATATCTGTATTTTCAATTTCCTCCTGAAAATTGCATTTAAAAAATGATGGAATACCCCACCAATACATTGTATTCATCATTAATTTATCTTGTTCTTCGTGATTTTTACTCATATTTTTGGTTCCCATCCTTTATTAGCCATTTCAAATCCATTAAACGAAAATGCGGGCGCAACAATACAACTCACTAGTGACCAATCACCTGTTGACTGAGCTGATTGCCAAATTGATTTTGGAATAACTGCCTGTAATTTCTCTCCTTGAGGAATATTTGATCCAAGTTTTATATCTTTTTTAATGCTTTTATTATCTGAATAAGAGAGCATCAATGGATGACCAAGATGCCATAGCCAAAGCTCATCTGCGTCAGTAACTCTATGCCACCTTGAAACTTCATCTTTTTTTAAAAGATAATAAATCATTGAAATAATTGATCTCCCACTCGTTGTAATTTGCGATGTGTATGTTTCCTTAAACCAGCCACCTTCGGGATGTTGAGATAATTCTAAAGATTTTATGAGTTCTTCTACGATCATTATTTCTGTTATTATTTTATTGAGAAAATAGTTGTCCTGAATTTGGAATTTTAAAATTAACTCCTGCTAACCTCATACAATGCCACGCCATAGCCTGATTTGATGTTGTAACAGGAACTCCAATCTCTTCTTCTAATTCTGGAATGAATTCCATAAATTTTATACTAGTACAAGAAATAAAAACCATATCAGCTTTTGTTTTCCTAATCATATTTCTTACACTATTAATTATACTTTTGCTGTCTATAGATGCAACAACTGGATCACTTTTTTCATTAAATGAACCAAAAGATGAAATTTTAAAGCCATTACTCTCCATGTAACTAACTATACGTAAATTAATATCCTTGATATATGGTGTAATAACTAAAATATTTTTAGCATTAAAAGATCTAAAAGCCTCAAATGCAGCTGTAATAGGAGTTGTGCACTTAGTATGAGGTTGGACAGATCGAATTGACTTAAATATTTCCTCCTCTCCCAAAACAACTGAAGCAGATGTACAAGCATAACCAACTACATCTAATTTATCCCCAGGAAGAATTAATTTTAAAGTTGATGAAATTTTAGTTTTCATGTCACTTAAAGTCTTTGGTGTAACTGTAGGTGAATTTTCAATTCTGGCATGATAGTAGTCTAGATTTTTTAAAGGAAACAATTTTCGAAATTCATGGTCAATTGTATAATCGGAGGCTAAAACAATTAAACCAATTTTTTTTCTTTTACTTGAAGACTGATCGATAGTAAAATTTAAGTTCTCAAACAAAATCTAACTCCTCGATTTATACTAATCTATATTTCCTTACGCTCAAATCATTTTTCTGATAATGATGTAATATATAATTTTTCAAGGAGTTTTAATGAGTAATTTTACAGGTAGTTGTCTTTGTGGAGCCGTACAGTATAAATCCACATCAGATCCATTAATCGTTCAAAACTGTCATTGTACTGATTGCAGAAAAGCATACGGAAGTGTCTACATGACAAATGTCTTTATAAAAGAGGAGAATTTTGAAGTTTCTGGGGTAACAAGTGAATACTCACATTTATCAGATGCTAAAAACAAACTGACTAAATTTTTCTGCCCTAAATGCGGTTCTCATGTTTATGGAAAAAATACAGGCACCCCCAATATAATAACTATTAGATCTGGAACCGTAAATGAAACAGAAATAATTAACCCCTCAAGAAATCTTTTTTTAAAAAGTAAAGTGCATTCTTCACCATTAGATCAAAAGATAGATAAATTTGAAGGAATGCCAAACTAAATTTCATTAATTAAGTATCGGTAAAATAAAATGAAAAAAATATGTGTTTTTGCAGGATCATCATCAGGTAATAATAAAAATTATTCAACGATATCAAGAAAATTAGGCAATCTAATTGCTGAGTACGATTACCATCTTTTCTACGGTGCAGCAAAAATAGGTTTAATGGGGGAAGTGGCAAATGGCTGTCTTGAAAAAAATGGTAATGTAACGGGAGTGATACCAGAATTTTTATGTCAAAAAGAAGTCAAACACACAGAATTATCAAATATTATAATTACTAAAACTATGCATGAAAGAAAATCTATCATGTATGAAAATGCTTCCATTTTCATTGCTTTGCCGGGGGGCATTGGAACATTAGAGGAATTAATGGAAGTTTTAACTTGGAAACAATTAGGCCAGATAAAATCAAAAATTTTAATAGTAAATATTGATAATTATTGGGAGAAATTGTTCAAATTATTTGATGATTTAGTTTATAGTGAGATTATGAAAAAATTTAACCTTAGTAATTACGTTGAGGTAAGAAGTATTCTTGATATTGAAAAAGAAATCAAAAGTATTTAAAAAGGAAGAAAATTTAAAGCTTGCAAATTTTCATGAGTTATTAAATTTAAACCATACACCATAAAGGAAAATTTTTCTTCGTTAGAGTAGATTTTATCGGATAAAATCTCATAGGAATAGAATGAACTTAATCTTTATTAAAATTACAAAGGAGACATTTAAAAATGTTTGATTGGAAAAAGCCCACAGTACAAATGCTAGGTAGATGGCAACCTTGGCATGATGGTCACCAAGCACTCTTTAAAAGATGTGTTGCAAA
>Ga0115013_10000577_pt1 | contig 22074 bp, 11 predicted proteins | sample SouAtlMetagenome_2_FD_88686 | JGI IMG/M metagenome (GOLD analysis project Ga0115013, IMG submission 88686) | Marine eukaryotic phytoplankton communities from Atlantic Ocean - South Atlantic ANT15 Metagenome | ecosystem: Environmental > Aquatic > Marine > Oceanic | place: South Atlantic Ocean...
GGATGACAAGAACGTCGACGAAGAAACACTTTTAGCAAGAGCAGAAGCAACAACAGCAGTAGCATCTGTAGCCAGTAATGGTTTTTTGGGAAAAATCTCGAAAGAAGACACGGAAATGCGTTCTCAAGCGGATAGAAACAAAGAAGTAAACGATTGCGTCGATGACGATTTTCGATTCAGAGGAAAATATGCTTGCATTTGGGCCAAAGAAAAGAGAAGAAGGAAACGATGCGAAACACTACACAGGAATAAACCTATAGCAGAAAGATGCCGAAAAACCTGCAACTTCGAAAATTGCAGGACAATTTTAAATTCAAGGAATAAGCTTTCAGTCGGAGTTTACTATTATCCCTGGTGGGCTGGCGACTTCCACAGAGGATCAAAATCGGATCTCTACTTGAGAAGACAATTGGAACCCCAACAGTTCCCCATGCTGGGCGAATATGACGATAGAAAACCGAGCATTATTGCGAAACACCTTCAGTGGAGTCGCCAAAACAATATCGATCTCTGGGTTACCAGCTGGTGGGGAAAAGATAGAAGAGAAGATTTAAACATCAAAAACAACATTTTGGTGCACCCAAAGCTTGGCGATCTCAACATTGCTATTTTTTATGAGACAACGGGGCGGATAAGAGAGAAAGACAATTATTCACTCGAAAACGTCCGGCCCGACATGGAGTATCTGTGCCAGGAATACTTCAACCATGACAATTATTATAAGATGGGTGTCGATACAGAAGGGAACCCCGATAGCACCTCCAGTGTACGGCGTCCGGTCATTTTTGTCTATCTCACACGCAAATTGGAACAACTGGGTATATTTTCTAACGTCACTACCCTGATGAGAGATAGTGCAAAGGATGCCGGTTGTGGTGAGATCTTCATAATAGGAGATCATGTCTTCCAGCGACCACCGAATACAGAGAGCGAGTTAATCCCTTTCGACCTCCTGGATGGTGTTACTAATTATGACGTATATGGATCAATGCGAGGTGAGAAATACGGAGGTTACGTCGGGAGCCGAGAAAACGTTCATCAGTACTACGAGGAACAGAATGAGTGGAGGGGCCTCGCTAAAGCCCGCAACTGCTCTTTTATTCCTGCTGCTTCCCCGGGATATAATGACAGAGGTGTTCGCCCGGAAAAAGAGCGTGTGCCCCTTTCACGTAGAATCAACGCGAATGCTGGTGAGGGGTCACTGTTCAGAACTGCCCTAGAAGACGCTCGAACACTCGTTGACCCGAACATTGGTAACTTGGTCATGATCAACTCATTTAATGAGTGGCACGAAGACACACAGATCGAACCATGCATTGGGGTTAACGGAACAAGGAAGAGCACAAACTTGCCAAGTAACCTCACCTATGGTCTTGAGTACAAAGGGTATGGTAACCTATATCTTAAACTCCTACGAAATGCGGCAAGATCCTGGGATCCCTCGATGGTAGTTCAACCACCACTCGTAGAAGACTCTACTGAACAGACGGGGGTCCTATCAAATGAATTGTTAGACGACAATGAAGAAGATATCGTGACCATTAGCGATACCATTGGTTGGGAGATAAACTAGAACTAATCGGTCACACATTTTTCAGAAGTCTTTTTAGCCTCCCTCCATAACAAGTCGGCATTGCTTGATCCTTTATTGGAAGAAAACATCCATACGGGTGTATGCAATGAAATACAATAAGAATTCAGAAATACTAGAGTTAAAATTGTATTCTAGTGTCGGCAATTCCCATTAAATCATAGCACCTTTTGGTTAACATAATTTAGATTATCATTCATGATCAGATCTTTTCAAACTGAATCGAAATAAAATACTAATGCTATGTGCGATACTCCCACTCATCCTTCATCAACTTTTGGTTTCACTAGATCCCAATGTAGGATTACCTCTTTTGTTTGAACTTTACAATAAGCTATTAAATACTATTTTCTAATTTTAAGTTTACTATGAGTATGTGTCCTTCAAACCAATTTTTAATTTTTTTCTTGATCTCATGATAAAATCGACCAATACGAATCAAACAAGAGCACTGATGGGGATTCGAGATTCGAGATCTCAAACATCTGATTTATCTGAGCTCTTCAACAGAAAAGGTTGAACCGAATTTGAAGAGCATCAATGGCAAATCTTGTCATCAAACCTACCTTTTTGAGTATAATTGCCGAAGAAAATCAACCAAATCAGCACCGGAAGTTCACGTGTCAAGTCTAAAGGAAGGAGTTACGCTGGAAGAACACATAATAGGCGAGTCCAGCGACGAGAAGCCCGACCTTTCTACTTCTATTTCATCTCTTGGCTGTCAAAAAAGAAGTACTACCAATGACTATGGTGCGGAAGGGCTATCAGTCTTACTCTCCTAGACCTGTTTCGAGGGTTCTCGAAGTTGAATTACAAAAAATGGATTCTCTGTTGTCCCCGGCGTTCTTGCTACTTATAGCCTTGCATTTCGTCATTGTTGCCCAGGGCTTTTTGATCACCTCTCCGACTGATAGACATATCATAGTTGGCCGAGACGATCACAAGGTAGCTTCGATGGGAATGAGTTCATTAAGCACTACTACATTAATGGCTTTATTCGGTGAACAGGCTAAAGTCAACCAAAATAACACTTATATTTCGGGTGCCTCTGTAAGTAACTCTCGATAAGTTTTCTCAGATACCAGATGCGTTTTTTTCTGTAATTCTAACGAAGACTATTTCGGTATCTCACCAACTACACTGGAATACAGGATTGGCAGATCTATGTCGATCAGTCAAAGGCCTCGCTTGATCGGGGTGGGGAAGATACCTTTGATGCCTTTTTCAGCCTTTGCGAAATCGGTTACAACATCGACTCAATCGAAGCCCATACCAGCAATTCACTCGATATCCAGGTGATTCCGGCGATACTTCCAAAACCAACTAGCGGGGGAAAAGGTCCGTGGATCCGCTGCGTCTGGAACACAAGCAATGAGAAGGGTCGTTTGAGACCTTCCCCCAACCTAGACGTGAGTAACGTCGATTCTATCGAGAAGGTATACCGGGTGCTGACAAAACACTTGAAAATGACGGTACGTAAATTGAATAGAATTCGCAATGCATTGCAATTTTTTTCAAAACATGAATCTGTAACTCGAAAAAGGAATCATTACTGAATATCGGCCATTGTTCGTGATCATATATACTTTCTGATTCGATAGAGTATCAGTATCGAAGCCTGCGAATGCCTTAAATGGAAGTATAAGGGAAACGCACACCTCGAATCCGGTGAGATAAAACTTGCGATCGATGCATACAACCAGGCCCTTACCATATGTGAAGAATTTTCCGCATCTACATCGGCTTCAAATCCTGGCAGCCAACCAAGCCACAATTCTCTGGTTTTAAAACAGCAAGAGGGGACCATTCTTTTGAAAAGGGCGTCGGCCTTTTTGCAGCAAGCCCAATCGCACAAGGAAGCGTTGGAGACGGCCATTTCGGGAGAGGTAACGAACCTACCCAGCACTGAAATGTTGCAATTGCTACTCTCAGAAGCCATTTCACCATTTTCGTCATCTGTCTCGGTTGCCTCTTCTTCGTCACAAGAATCGGAAAATATTGACGATAAAAGTGATTACGATGATGACAATATAGCATTGAAAACAGAAAGCAACGAAACGTCAGATGCGATGAGCGAAATAAGTTTGCAGAATGATAAAATTACGATGGATGATAGCAGCCAAGACGATAAACAAGAATCAAATGATTCTTTTTCAACTCAATCTTTCGATGAGAACAAAGTAGGCAATGATGCCCGCAAAAGCGACCCTCAGACAGCTTTCCGTCTCTCTGCTCTGCGTAAGCTACGGAATAACGGAAACGCTTGCAAGATCCAGCTACGTAGCATCCGGTATCGGCATGGCCTATATCAAAATTCTCTCCTGCAGGCCACCCGTGATTCGCTCAGATCTACGGAGGTCCTACCGAGCGACCCCACGACTTGGTTACGGGCAGGGAAAGTCCTCAGTGATCTTTGGAAGATTAAGGAAAGCAAGCAGTATTACGAAAAAGCGCTCTCACTCGATGATTCCCTCCAAAAACGCCTCGAACCGATTCTGAGGGAACTTGAATTGCGCCAAGAAATGATCGATAGGACCCGTGCCAACAAGGAATGGCCAGAAGATTCCCTTCAATTGGCCCTTGACATTACGGGATAATGACTGTATCGGAGGTAATCACAATGCACTACAATATTCGATAACAAACTAGAAGAACTTTAAAGAGGAATTTAGCCGAATCAAAGATATTTCTTGGCGTGACTTTTCAAAAGAGATAAGGACGGAACAAAATTGTATAAGATGTTGAAACAAGAAGATTAGGGTCTATCATCTCTAAAAGAAGTCAATGATCGACACCTCTTTCCTATCAGCGTATCCTTTATCTTATCCATCAGGTCAATTACGAAACAAGAAAATGGGATCAATCATCTCTAAAACATATGAAGGATCGATATCAGGGAGGCGGAGACATTGGCTCGGTAAAATTGTACACTTGCGTCGTATCTTATCTGTCAATTGAATTCTGTAGCAGCAGATTTTGAGGGCACCGTGTACTGCACCATTCGGCAAAGCTAGTAGACAAAACACACTTGAAGAAAACAATTTAAAAGAGGATTTTGGGGAAAATTTTTGAGTCTATTTTAAGTTATATCTAATACTAGTCTATGGCGTCGATCGAGTCTGATTTAATGGCATTTTGAAATCGTTTCAAAATGCTTTCTTGTCCTGAAATCTGAGCAGGACTTCTAGATGGAGTATGTCGATCATTGAGCTGGGTGAAAACTATGATGCGGTGTCCACAAAATACCCCCACTCGCAGGGTGATGGCGACCGAGGAGGTTGGTATTGTGGTCTTTTTCGCCTCTTTTGATAGTCACCGGTACTTTGATCTCCGTTTGAAATATTCGGGAAAATCATTGCATTGTTCTTCTTGTTGGAATAAAATCCTTGAGAAACAGGAATAATCACAGATACTGAGGTTGCTGCTGTGACGGTACTAATGTTTGTGCTGATCACATCGCTCCCTCGACTTCCCACAACCTTGCTGTGTAGGCTTGTGGACGCCATCTCGGAATCGGAAACACTGCCATAGCTGCTTTCGGTTCGGCTTGTCCCGCTGCTGTGTTGGTTGCTTCGAAGGCAACTGACCGCTCGGGTTCTTCGCTTCTCCCCAAAGCCGAATGGCCCGCGGGTAGACAATCCAGGCCTGGTTGAGGTGATACAAGAGCTGAATATCCCCGGCATGGTTTGGGTGATACTGGACAATCGACTTGTGTGTGGAGCAATTATTTCATGTAGACCTTTAATTCGGCGACTTGGCGGGATACTTTTTGCGATTTGTGTCGTAGTTTTTGCGATTGGAGAAAAATTGATCCGTTGTTGTCGTTTTGGTTGATTGCTAAACGCACATGTGGCGCTCAAAGAATCTTTTCCTTGGCAACTCCGATTTAAGTCTTACGTGATGGGGCGAACCTCTTTCTTGCGTGGCAAAAATCAGATCAGCGTACCATGGCTTGAGATATGTTAGGTATGCAGTACTCGTACCTACATTCGGTATCAAGAATGAGTCAATTATCGATTAATTGGATCACAATCTAATACTTTTCGACTTGTCTGGCGCGATGTTTTGATTAGAGTGAGAATCACATCAAATAATATCGTTGACAAGTTTTTTCGTCCTCGGTCTTACCACTGTTTGTCATTTTTCTCGCTTTCTCTCACAAACGAACTGAAGTCGAGAACGCAAAGCGATTCGATACACAGCAGACACTATTCTTAACACTATCAAGGACGGATCAACAAAAGAAACTACAAACGCATTAACATGATGGCAACTGAAATGATGGTAGATCCAATCGCGGGACAAGCGGGCACCGAAGAAGCGGAAATGGAAGAAGGAGAAGTAAGTAGCTTTTGCGTCGATTGTAAAATTATTCGCTGCTTCTTTCGTATTCGAATTTTCCACGATGCTTTTCGCCATCGTTCTGTTCAATCGGTTGTTCCGTATCGGTTGAACACGGCGAGATGAACTCGCAGCATGCGTCGACACGAGAGGAGTCTACGGAATTGAATACACGAATGACAAGTTTTTCGCTTCGCTCGAGAAGTGCATATTATGAAGAAGACAATGCTTATGACTGATCTAGAATCCAATGACTGATCTAGAATCCATCTAGAAGAGGCAATCATGCCGATCCTATTTGCCATTCGAACATCTGTCACGTCGTCTTCTTCGGCGCGTTTCTTTTCGAATTTCATTTTCTACTTCACAGCCGGAAATTGATACAAAATTCGGCTTTTACGCAAAGAATGCGATAGAAATTCTATACATTATTATAGGCCTTTGACTCACTTAGAAAGCATCGATGATGAACGTGGTTCTATAACGATCACTAACGAATGCATCGTTGACATGATTTCAGCAAAATCAGATCTTCTCACACAATTATCGTTTTGTTCGCTTTCTATAACTTATTAATTTCTCTTCAAATAGGCTGGTGTTATCTATCAACCACTGGAAGTTCTCCAAGAGCACGGAATTGCCGTCAACGATATCCAGAAGCTTCAAAATGCTGGATACCACACGATCGAATCGGTATGTTTTACACAATATAAACGACGATACCTACAAAAATTATATTATCCATGGCGAAATTTAATCCTTCTCCTCTCACCCATACTTATATTTTGCTTCGAATATGCTTTGTATATTTAGGTTGCTCACGCGACGGTTCGCCGTCTTTCGGATGTCAAGGGGATTTCCGAAGCCAAAGTCACCAAGTTGAAGGAGCTCGTCAAGCAGATGGTCTCCATGGATTTTAAAACAGCTGCGGATGTCCTTGAGGATCGCAAGGGTATCGTATGCTTGACAACAGGATCGGTCGAACTCGATAAACTCTTGGAGGGTGGAATTGAAACTGGATCTATCACCGAAGTTGTGAGTTGTAGCTCAATTCGATGAAGTGTTTTTCGTATTCTTGCTGTCCTATCTACCATGAATTCATTCCGTTCACACAGCCGCTATCAAGCCACTCTCACTTATTCTCATTTTGCTTAAAATATTGAATGCTTAGTTTGGCGAATTTCGCACCGGCAAGACGCAACTTTGTCACACTCTTTGTGTAACATGCCAAATGCCTTGCGGGGAAGGAGGTGCCGAAGGCAAAGCCATCTACATTGACACCGAAGGATCCTTCCGTCCCGAACGTCTCCAGGCAATCGCCGAGCGCTTTGGTCTGGATCCGACTGTTGCATTGGAGAACGTGGCGTGTGCTCGCGCTCATAACTCGGAACACCAGATGGAGCTCCTCAAGGTTGCCGCTGCCATTATGGCCCAAGATCGATACGCTTTACTTGTGGTGGACTCTGCGACCGCACTGTTCCGAACCGATTACACCGGACGCGGCGAACTATCCGAACGCCAGATTCAAATGGGCCAGTTTCTTCGCCAACTAACTCGTCTGGCCGAGGAGTTTGGCGTAGCATGTTTCATCACCAACCAAGTCGTCGCAAATCCGGATGGGATGAGTTTTGCGAAGGATTCTACCAAGCCTATCGGAGGGAATATTATTGCTCATGCTTCAACAACCCGCCTTCGTCTTCGCAAGGGGCGAGGAGAAAATCGCATCATGACCGTCTTCGATTCACCTTCTCTGCCTGAATCCGATGCTCAGTTTGCTGTTTCGGGCGCCGGTGTTTGCGATGCCGCTGAATAATTTGGAGAGATACTGCAGCGTTTATGAGATACTATGTCATTTTGTAGACAGTAAACTCAGCAAAAATTGGAATCTTGTGTCCATGGAGTATCTTCAGAGAAAGTAAGATGCCATTTTATCATCAGCTGCCCTGTTTCGTTGCTCAGAATGTCGCTCTTCCTTCGACTCTGTATCCCTACATTGCCGGCTGGATAGTAGTAACATAACTTATACATATCGAACTTACAAATATGATCTAGCTAGCAGTGATGATTGCAATCTTCGTTTTCTGTAGCGACAAAGCATGGAGTATCCTTGAGAATCGTATCCTTCTCGCACGAAAACTGGAGATCTACGTATTGTACGTACTACTGAGTACGTAGGCCCTTAAAAAATTTTCTTCGAAAAGAGATTTTTGAATCCCCATCGTCTTCGTTCCCCAATGCGTTAAGGAGTCAATCGTATCGCGCACTGATTGCTTTTGTAACCCAACACCGTTACTCATCGCCGCTTTCAAAAATTCTCATTCTAACCAAGTGGAGGCTTAGACCCTTACCTCTGGCCCAACAACGCAAAGGAGCTTTTTGAAGAAAGCCTAATCTTGACAACAGCCTACTAGAATAAGCTGAAGATCAAACTTAAATCGAAACTTGTCATTTTAGATTCATTACGACACGAAATTTCGGAAGACAAAAAGAAGACGAGATCGAAAGCCGAGGCTGACTGCTGCTACAATCCACGCTACAATATATTTGGATATGCCAATTGAAATAAAATAATCTACAAAACACCGAGGCTCAAAGGCGAGGAGTGAATTTATACGAGGAAAGGCCTCTCTGCCGAGACAAGCCAATGGAACAATCACTAGTCCGCTGATACTTCTTAGTTGGTTGAGAAAAAGAAATGGATTATCTCATTAGCGAGCTAGGAGGCTCGGCATCAACCCTCGGACGAGATGCTGTCAATCAGGTTCGGAATAATATCTTTCCTCGAGTAGGAAAAGAACTCCGAGAAAACATAGTACCCAAGCTGGAGCAGAAAGGAAAAGAATTGAAAGAACGATGGAATGAGGAGCACCATCCACAGAGAGCAGGGGTGAAACGACGTAGACGGAGGCCTCGTCCGCCATCCAACACTGACATGGTCTATCTGACAGACCGATTCTTGGTATCAAGCAAGCCCGCCCCAGACAATAGCAAAATTACCGGTCCTACTTTTTTTGACACCGGTCGCGACATATCGTCAAAAGAAGCGAGAGAAGCAGCGGAACGGGCAGACCAACGACAGCAAGAACTGAGACATGATCGAGCGTACAGACAAAGGAGAAAGCTTTCGCAACTAAGTCGTAGTATAACGAACGATTCCATACAAGAGAATATTGATAGCTTGGACGAGGAAGAACCTGAACCCTCTGCTTCTTCCATTCCAGAAGAGGAAGATGATGATCCCGCAATCGAGAGAGATTCGAATGCTGACTTCATAGGAAACAAAGAACAAGCCGCAGAGCTTTCGGAAAATCCGCAGGATTGCTCAGCTGGATCTTCACTGCGTATGGAAGGATTACCGTCGGCGCTGGTAGTAGAACATGTCGAAGCAACCATTGGAGAAGGCGGCGACGAAAAAGTACATGGCCAAGAGCAGAATACACAGTCACCTGCCGCAAATGTTTCTCTCTCGCCATCATTGACTACCACAAACCATACTCCCGATGTTCAGGCAAGCCTCCATGCCAGCTTTTGTTCTAATGCGACAGATCTCATAGTAAATCATGATAGTTCTGTCGAATTTAATTGTTCAAATCATGAAGAAGACATGACACCATTAACAAAAAATCTTCCAGCACGGGTCATGACTGGTATAGATGGGGAAATACTACCAAATGACAATAGACTACCATCGATACCTTCCATGCCTCAGCCTCAATTATCAACGAATGTCACCGAAAATACTTCTACTTCTGATTACAAACAAGAACCCATAACGGATGACGCCGACACATCTTCCATAGCATCGTTCGCTACGTGTAAGGAGGACGACGACACAGTTGCAGCAACTCCCGAATTATCACAGCAGTCAAGGTCGGAACTTGCGATTGAAAACCCTCCGAATTTATCTATATCATCCTCCGCCACTCCAGCTGCTTCTCCGACACCCACTTCGGCTTCCATAATGAATTCACCCGGTAGCATGGTCACCTTCCTCGACAAGGTGCATGGTCGCGACAAGTTTCTAGCAGTATCTTTGGCCAAAGAAAAACCCGACGATCGAACATTGCTTTTGTTTCGACGACAGATTGTGCCAATGGGTCTAGCTGGAACCAATCGAAACAATGCCTCGTCGCAGTGGTCTCCTTGTTGTGCCCAACGGTCGGAGACACCTTCCATTCCACACATGTTGAAAATATGCTACGCCCTGCACGCATTTTTACATCTCGATCCAAATAATGTTGTACTCACATATTGTGATAATGGGAAGACGAGAACTGCCATTGTTGCTGCATGTTATTTGAAATTTTCTAACATGATCGAGAAGACAGAAGATGGCTTTAGATTCTTTCTGTTGACCCTCCGACGGCAGCGCAAGCTCTTACTAGATCGGGAGAAGCAACAACGAAAAGAGATGGGATCATTTATGTCTACCGCCATAGATACTATGTTTGAAGACTATTACGATGACGTCGAAATCGAGCATCAAAATTATGATATCCTTGTTGGTGAAGAAAAGAAGAAGAATAACTCATTTGTTGAAAATATCTTCAAACGAATCCCGCCTTCGCTAAAGCTTTTCTTTGAGCAATTTGACCGTGTACTCAAACTTGGCGGCTTTCTCAATCGGAAACCCCTATTGCTAAGAGCAATAATGCTTCAGGGTGTTCCAGTGGAAGATCAACCTTGTTTAGACATTTGGGATTCGTCCCAACGGCATGTGTATACTTCACATCCGCCAACGATGACAAACAATTCTCGTCACAACAAGAAGCCAGTCTCCCAATGGGTAGACGAGGAAGGCTTTTATCGGATCAACACTATTCTCGATGGAGAATTCCTAGTGCTATGCCGATTTGGGGGTGACCCGGCTCAACTATCAAAAGAACGGAATATCCACGATCCGAGTAGAATTTTGTTTCGGTATACGAACACCACAGGATTCATGAGCGGGGGATGTCCATACGAATTGCCTGCCAAAGATGTCGATTTAATGAGGTTATATGCCGATCATTTAGACGATGAAGAATTTTTGCTCACTCTGATGTTTGAAGCTGATTGGGAACACATCGAGAACGACGAAAAAAATGTTGATACTTCTGTTCCGACAGCTTCGAAAAAACGACTCCAATCTACCAGCAAAGCTTGTGGTGAGAGGATCTGGAGGTCACACGAGGAAGAAGCCCGCGATGAGGGCTGGAGGGTAATTTTTGAGAATCATTGTGCGCGTCCATCTATTGCAGATATTGAATCATTTCGACGCGTTCACAGGAATCCATCAACCCTCGACAGACCCGATATGAGCAATTGCCCCGACCATTTAGTCTCAATATCGTTGCAGTTGGCAAATTATGATTTCAAACGGGCGGCTGCTCTCCTCTTACATTCTCCCACATTTTCGTGGTGGTTGGAAGACGAAGTGATATCGCCGTCACCACCTGAGACTACTTCGAACGAAATATTGATGAATGTGGATTCTGAAACACGAGAACATTCCCTTAGAATCGAAACTGATTTGAATAGCGGCGAGCATACTCGGAAATCTTACAGAGAAGTAGAAGAGGAAGCGACCCGCAGTATTCTGAACATTCTGGATTCAGTAGACGTAACTCCGAATTTAGATCTTCATGATCAAAGTCACATAAAACAATGGAAGTCTAACAACCCTCACGAGCCCCCGTCTTCTGGTGGCGCTCATCGGCAGGAAAATTCAAATTTATCAACTGTTGATCATCATTCGAGCAATGGTCGCCGCAATTCGCTAAGTGGACTTTGTTTAAGAGAAACTGGCTATTTGATCCCTTCTATAATATATCCTCACAGAGGAGATATTGTTCGGTCCTTTCATATCCATGGGACAGCTTCATCTCCTGAAGGATGGAATGACAAAGATTCGGCTCCGTCGCTTTTGGGTAAGCGGAAGATATCTGTTTCTAACCCAAGGATTCCATACTTTTCAGATGACAAACCGAAGCTGTTGCCACCCCCAAGTGATCACATCCGAGTTGCAAAATGTCAATTTGACAATCCTAAAGATAAGCACCACGTTCCTGTATATGATACCCAACTCCAAAATACAAAGGAAATTCTCTCGCAACTCCGTCACACGGGTGTGACTCTTGACATGCTTGTCGATCTCAGAAACGAGTCAAAGCAATGGACTGGTATCTCTAGTTCTTTCGAAAAACCCATAGATTCCGACGTTGCCATAATTCCAGCCGTCGAAGAGATACCAAACGGAGGAGAACGAATAGAATCAAGCATGAATCGCGAAAAAAAGGAGAAAAAAGAAAAGGGATGGCAAGATGCTCAGAGGGTTCAAGCAGATGAAAAACGGAAATCTCGCGACCAAGAAAAGGCAAACGAACGGATCGAGGTAGAAAATTTGTTGAAGAGGTCAGCAAAGAATGAGTTAGAAGCTAAGAAAGAAGTCCTGCTGAAAGATGACCCCGAGTACGGAAAATACTTTCAGATGCTCAAGCTGGGAATGCCAAGAGAACAGGTACAACATGCATTTCAACGTGATGGGAAAGATCCTAAGATTCTTGACCTCGATCCTGACAAGAGTTTAGAATCACAGATGCCATGTGCTAATGATAACAACATGGAAGAGGATGTACCATTGAAAGGTGATCCCGAATATGAAAAGTATTTTAAGATGCTCAAGTTAGGAATGCCAAAGGAGCAGGTATTGCATGCCTTGAAACGTGATGGAAAAGATCCTAAGATTCTTGATCTTGATCCTGATAAGAGTTTAGAATCACAGCTTCCGAGTGCAAATGCTGATGACGATAAAGAATGTCCACTAGAAGATGATCCAGAATATGCAAAATATTTTAAGATGCTCAAGTTGGGAATGCCGAAAGAGCAGGTAATACATGCATTGAAACGAGACGAGAAAGACATAAACATTCTTGATCTTGATCCGAAAAAGAGTCTAAAATCTCAAGTAGAAAAATCAAAACAAAGTGGAGATGGGGTGCCATTGAAGGATGATCCTGAGTATTCGAAGTACTTCAAAATGATAAAAATGGGAATGCCAAAGGAACAAGTATTACATTCCATGAAACGTGATGGAAAAGACCCCAATGTCCTTAATCTTGATCCAGATAGGAGCCTTCAATCGCAGGCACAAAAGGATGATGGCTTACCATTGAAGGCTGACCCAGAGTATGGGAAATATTTCAAAATGGAAAAAGTAGGATTGCCCAAAGATGCTATCAGGAATGCTCTGATTCGTGATGGTAAGGACCCTAAAATTATAGATCTTGATCCAAATATGAGTTTGAAAGCACAGACAGGTGGGTTAGCCGAAGAAAAGGACACTGGAATCCCAATGGAAGATGACCCAGATTATGACAAATACTTGAAGATGGAAAAAATGGGTATGCCCAAAGATGTTGTGAGAAATGCTCTGGTGCGTGATGGCAAAAACCCTGCAATAATTGACTTCAACCCTACCATGTCAGTGGGATTCCAACTGAAAAAATTGGAGTCTTCTAATTCGTCAGATAAGCCTTCGGTGAAGAAAAAGAAAAAGAAGAAAATTCGAAGAAAGAAAATTTATTGGAATCCTATTGATCCGAAAAAGCTGAAGCAAGACTCGTTATGGAACATAGTGAAAGATCGTGTTGCAATGGGAAGTTTGAAATACGACCTGAAAGAATTCGAAGAGCTCTTTACAGAATCCACCGAAGCTGGGGTACAGCAGAAGAAAAAGGGCCCCGTGAAAAAAGAAGCAAAGAAAGCAGTGCAAGTGATCGATCCAAAGCGATCGATGAATGGTGGTATCGTGCTTTCTACAATTAAGACGGATCGCAAAGAAGTGGCCAAGTTCGTTGATAAAATGTAAGTTTTCAAACACTCCTACTACCGCTCATATCTTTCAATCTCAAATGATACTAATTTCGCATCTTATTTTCAATAATTTTTTTTCTCGCATGTAGGGACCATACCAAATTCAATGCTACTGAATTGAAAAATCTCAAGGATTACCTTGCATCTGCCGAAGAACGTGTGGCACTCGATGCTTACATGAGTAAGGGAGCGCAATCGGAAGAAAAGAAGGAAGAGCTCTTCAATGATCTTAGCGAAACCGAAAAGTATATGGTCACTCTCATGAACGTATCAGATGCAGAAGCAAAACTTCACACAATGGAATTTAGAAACAGCTTTAAGAATCGGTTCGCCGACATGACATCAGCAGTGAGGACCTTGAATTATGCTTGTGACGAGCTCAGATCATCCGAAAGATTCCGAAAACTAATGGCAATGATTTTGACTGTTGTGAATCATATCAACACTGGTGGCGAAGGTAACCTAGCGATGGGTTTCACCCTCGATGCTTTGCTAAAATTGAACGAGGTAAGTGCACAGTTGTATTTATGATAATTATTTTGAAAAAAGATCAAGACTAATAGGGCTATTTTATTGTGCGGCAGGCGAAAGCTTTTGATAAGAAAACTAGCGTATTGCATTATGTAGTGAAACTTGTCAAGAAAAACGACGAATCGCTTCTTTATTTTGAAGAAGATCTTGGTCACGTAATCCCTGCCGAGAGCATCCTACTTGACGGAGTAATTGGTGATATTAAAGTTCTTCAAAATGAACTTGAAGAAGTTATCAAAATTGTTACTAAGGATGCTGATGCATTGGAGGAACTAGGCGACATTCCCGAACCAACACTAGCAGAATTGGTCGAACAAAAATCTTTTGTTCAGCACATTGGAGAAGTTCCTCCAAAGCATAATACAGCGTCTCAGTCGACAGGAAGAACTCCCATGGAGCGCTTTTCAATGAATGCTAAGATTGCATGTGAGCAAGCACTAGAATCCATTAATAGTATTGAAGCGAAATATTCCTTGGTGTTACACTATTTCGGGGAAGATGAAAAGATGCCAACAGGCGACTTCTTCGGTATACTTAGACGATTTATGACAGAATGGAAGAAGGCTACGAAACAAGTAGAAAAGATTGAACGAAGAAAGGTAAGAATATTGATTTTGTTTGCTGATAGTTGACGAGAAGTCCTGCGTATTGTTCACATGGTTCCCTTGATATCAAATTTATGACTATAGGCGAAAGAAAAGAAACGAGAGTTACGGAGAGCAGTGAAAGCGAATAAGAAGGCAAAACCACCGAAAAGCCACTCTCGAAAGAACGGAGATTCGAAAAATATCACTGGTGATATCCAGACAATCACTCCTGGTGATGTTGCTGCTCTTGCCACGGAAGCTTCATTAACGACTTCGAGGAAAAAAGAAGTAGTAGAAGAAGACCGTCATGAACAACCCGCTAGAGAAATTGCTCTTGAAAAGTCTCAAGATGATCATCATTTATCAGCTGAAGGTATTGTGACCGAAGCTGCTCTAGCCAATTCTTTGAAACAAGAGGCAGAAGATGCTCAAAAGGAATCTCAATCTGGAGGAATTGCTGCTCAAGCTGCTCTAGCCGAACCTTTGAAACAAGAAGCAGAAGGTGCTAAGGTAGAATCTCAATCTGTAGGAGTTGCTGCTCAAGCTGCTCTAGCCGAACCTTTGAAACAAGAGGCAGAAGGTGCTCAGATTGAATCTCAATCTGGAGCTGCCCAGGCAGCTCTCGAAAATTTGAGTCTTCCAAAACAATCTACTTCCACAGCTTGTGCAACTACACTTTCTGCTGAGACCTCGCTGCAGGAATCGAAGGACAAAGCAGGAAAACCTCAGGAGACAAAAGTCGAAGCAATTGCTCCACGTGTGGGTCAGGCTATGCTTGAAACAAGCACAATAGATATACCCGAACAACAAGGAACGCAAGATTTCAATTCGAAGCATGTTGTAGAAAATGCGACACCATCGAATCAGATTTTGGTCGAGAGAGCTGAAAACGACGATGCAGAAGACTCACTTCTTGAAACTACAGTGAGTGGCACATCCTCACTTACCGTCCAGACAGCATTGGAGAAGACTACGAAATTAGCTCAACAGGATGGTGCGCCATTGTCTTCGTCAACAAGTGGAAGATCATCACTTGCCTCCCAAGTCACTCATGAAAGGACCCAAACACAGTCGCCTTCAGACATCATATCAGAAGATTCGCCAAAAACGGAAATATCCTCGCTTGCTGCCCAGGTTGTAGAAGACAAGGCTACAGAGCAATCGCCTCAAGATGTCAAAATGAAAGATTCATCGAGGAAGTTGTCTTCACTTGCCACTCAAGTTGCATTGGAAAAGTCCCCAAGGCAATCACCCAAGATTATCTCTTCACTTGCTACTCAAGTTGCATTAGAAAAGTCCCCAAATCAATCACCCAAGACTATTGCTTCGCTTGCTACTCAGGCTGCATTAGAGAAGCCCCCAAATCAATCATCCAAGACTACTTCTTCACTTACTACACAAGCTATACTGGAAGAAACTCCAAAGCAATCACCCAAGATTGTTGCTTCACTTGCCACTCAAGTTGCATTGGAAAAGTCCCCAAATCAATCAGCCAAGATTGTTTCTTCACTTGCCACTCAAGCTATACTGGAAGAAACTCCAAAGCAATCAAACAAGATTATTTCTTCACTTGCCACTCAAGCTGCATTGGAAAAGTCCCCAAATCAATCATCCAAGATTGTTTCTTCACTTGCTACTCAAGTTGCATTGGAAAAGTCCCCAAATAAATCACCTGAAGCCACACTCATCACCACTCATGCCGCAGTAGAAAAAACGAAGAGGCAGTCGCCACAAATGAAAATGCCCGACCTTTCACCGATAGCTGTAAGGTCCTCACTCGCTACTGCGTTTGGTAAGGTCAACTCGCCATTGGCTCAAAAGAATTCAACCAAACGATCACCAACAGGCTTAATGTCTTCGCTTGCATTGGCATTGGACAAAGGCAAAAAGCCAGATCAAAGCAATCACAAAAGTCCTTCTCTTAGATCTTTTTTTGCTAATCAATCTCGCCAAGATGAACGGAGCGAGATCTTGCGGCAAAACTATGACGATTCATCTGTGGCGCAAATGGCAAAAAATCTTCAGAAAGAGCCGATTCACGACAACAATTGGAATCAAGGCGGAGGAATAGCCGACTACATAGGCTGGGCAAATCAAGCTATCAAAGCTAGTGATACAGACAGCGTTAGAGATTTCGAGACGGCGAGAGATATTGATGACCAGTCCACCATTGCAACGGGCATGGGTGATTCTACATACGCAACAAACTTTGATGACGGCACCATAGCTACGAACTTTGATGATGATGCGTCGATCGCTACTGAGATGAATCCGAGAGACGACCCTGAATATATTGAAGGAGGCAATGACTACTATAGTGAAGAACACTACAGCAATTACGCTGGAGGCACTGATGATCCATACAGTTATACAAATACTACGGACCGAACGCATGACACATACGGAGGAGCTGTCAATGACATGTCCTTGGAATTCCATCAAGATCAAGGGCTAGAAATTGGTTTTTCCTTCGGGGAAGATGGATTCGATGGTCCCGGAGAATATGGTACAAACGAGATGATGCATGGTAGTGGTTACGGTGGCGGTCTTGAAGGTTTCGGCCAGGACGATGGCCTGGGTGGATTCGGACTGTCGTCCCCAACGATAACACTTGGGCAAGGTCTCAACAACAGTTTAGCAAAGACATCTCTACCTGGACCTCCCCTTGGAGGAGGTAATAACGATCATAATCTTCCTTGGGGGGCTACTCCAAATAAGCACTCTACTCGCAAGGACGAGGAGCGTAATCGACCCGACTCTGAAAAACCTAGCGAAGAAGGCGTTGTCTTCCGTGGCTGGGGAGACAAACCAAAAACGCCAGAACAGCCCAAACGGAAAAACTGGTTTTGGAGCTAAGAACTTTGCGTGAGATTTTTTTAATCCCTTACAATTTAGCTACAACTAGATTGAATTAAATACACGCAATTCGTCGTAAAAAATCTATCAATTTATAAAATTCTGGCGTAGTTTTAAAGAGTGCGTCTAGAAAAGAGCATCATTCCCTAATAAAATTTTCGAGACTTCTTTTTCTTTCTTGCCGGGGGATTTTCCATCGAATTGTTTCGTATTTGTATTGGTTTATCTTCTTTCTTGGTTTTATACTGTTGATTGTTGGTGGCGCGAGTTGATGCTGAAGCTCCGCTTTCTTTTTTTTGATTTTCCAGTTTGTACAATAAATTATTGATCGCATGTTTCATAATAGGTTGGCCACGTTTGGTGCGTTGCTGCAAAAGATGTGTTTGCTGCCTTCGTCTTTTCAGTTTTTGCTGGCGTTCCTTCTCGTTTGCGACACGCCGTAGTGCAGCCTCTTCGGCCCGTTGTTTGGCAAGCTTAGCCTTTTCCCGTGATTTATGAAAAGGATCCATCTTTTTTGGTTTTGTTCGTTTCTTTTTCTGGCTCTGGCGATCAATTTCGTGTTCCTCGTTGTTGTCAGAAATGTCGCTTTCGTTGCCATCGCTTTCGCCAGAAATTAGTCGTTCATGGTCTAATTTGCTGTCAACTATCTCTTGGTCGCCATCATTACTATCCGTTTCGCAGATTTTTTCGTTCCAACCATCCTCCTCTCCGTTATCACCAATCTTATCACTGTTGTCGTGTCTTTTACGGCTAGCTCCAGTTCCAGCCTCAAATCCCTCTCGCTTCATGAGCTTGCGGTACTTACGGAGGGCGATCGATGTATCGAGGTGCTTGCGTTTCTTTCGTTTCTTAAATTCCTCGAGTGCACGAACATGCCCCCTCTTTTGCGAAAAATCAGTCAATCCGATAGCATTTGCTGCACGTCGCTTCTCAGCGTTGTGTTGCTGCCGACGACTCAGGCCGGAAGATGTCGTGCCGTCTCGATTTCGATTCGTGCTGGTCATGATGTCTACGTTTTCACAGAGTGGGTTTGAAACAACAAGGCAAACTCTTATTTATTCCTTTGGGTAGACTCCCCCCTCGTCTTTGGCAATTCTTTTTTCTGGAAAAATAGAATTGTTTCCTGATTTCAACCAAATTGAGTCTGAAATCGTTGGTTTGGTGTGTCGTCTGTACGCCGATCATTCGAAGAAAAATTCCCTCCAAGGAAAACCTCGTATTTTAATTTTCCATACAAGCAGCAGAAATACGAAGATGATCATCGATGCAATCAAAAGTTGTTCGTAGTACTGCCAAAAGTCAGCATGGCATCTCGCGTTGACCTCACAGCCGACTGTGATATTCACAACGCTTTGACCCCTGACACAATCCGATGCACAGTTCTTGAACGAGACGCCACAGAATTTACGACCGATTCGTCAAGGACAACATTCTTTCCCCATGGATTAGTGATCGATGATGCCTGTTCCAATGAGTGGTTGATAAATTCGGTACAAGCGACGCGCCTTAATCTGCCGCTCAACCACAAACGACCTACCGTAGATCGGCGATTTTACTGCGATTCCACCCGGAATGTGATTTGCAGCTCAATCGAGATGATTGTACGCCACGCACTAGAATTAGTTGGCTTCCATAACAACTTATGTACAGATGACGATAAAAACTCCGTTGTCGTACATTGCAACAAGTATCTAAGATATCTGGAATACAAGACGGTCGGTGGAAAGCTCTTGCCCCACCGCGATGGCTTCAAGGTCTGTGAAGATACTGGTACGAAAAGTACACACACCCTTTTGCTTTTTCTGAGCGATTGCGAACTTGGTGGAGAAACATTGATCATGGACGACGAAGACAACAAGGGCAACAACTGGTCGAAAGAGACGAATCTCGTCATGGATACTTACGAGAATCGTAGAGAGGACGACCAGGGCGATTCAAACACCCAGATTTTCAACAAACGAAGAATTCGCTACGCCAAACACAACAACCAGGTGGATACATTCCACGAAGATGGAAAGACGCCGAAGATCAAAGTGTTTCGTCTTCGAGATGCTAGTATACGAAGCGCAGGAATTAGCGGTCGCGAAAAGGAAGCGGGTTCGGAAGATGAGGCGGAAATACCTCCCCTGCGTCATATAAGCGCCGGAATTCAACCTTCTGAGGGTAGAATATTGCTCTTTCCGCATCATTGGCCTCACGCCGGGGCTGTGGTTCAGAGTGTCCCAAAGATTGCCCTGCGGGCAGAACTGGCAATTTTTCAGGTCTGATGAGTTGTCACTATTTCATTTAATCTACTTTAGTCCTTCTATCAGTAAATTCTAAGATTTGTTTCCCCCTTGCTTTACTATTGGTACATTAGTTGTAGAGCATCTTTAATTTTCATCTGTACACGACACCTAGAAAAATCAAATTTAGATGGTATCCATTCATATATTTCAGTTTTCCCGTCACTCATCCATACTTTCAATCAATTGCTTCGTCAACTCTTCGACCTTCGCATTCAGTTCCGGTAGAGACTTCCGGATCATATCCTTCGATTCGTTTCGTTCACGGGCGGCCTGTTGAATCTGATGTTTCAAGGCGACCTTATTGGATTCCAAACTCTCGTTCATGTTACTCAGAAATGATATAGTCTCCGAGACCTTCGCCTTGCGACGCTGCAACGCAGTCAGTCGTTGATTGACCTGCTTTTTTTCTTGTCGGAGGATTGAAAGGAGATCTTGCGCCTTGGCTCTTTGGTGCTCGACAGAAAATTCCCGTTTCATTTTATCCAGGCGTTCCTCATAATATGCCCGTTGCTGCTGGAGCTGGTCCTTTAAGAGATTGTTGTACTGCTCAGCCGCCCCCTCAAGTTTGCGGTGAACGACCTCATCTTCTTGAGCATCCGACAGGCCGGGATAAGCTGGACGAGCGTTGGCGAACGCCGAGGTCTGCCGAGGATCGTTAACCTCGACGAGCTTTCCATCCTCCTTGTTCTGAACGAGCCTGTGAACGTATCCTTGACCACAAAAATCGTATACGTGCTGAGTTTCTGTATCTAACGCATATGCATGAAGTGTTTCCTGATAGTGCTGACCGGCGTGGCTGCTTGTGTAAAACCGAGAAGGGGTCGTTTCCGATGCCGTTGAGGACGATGCAGCAGCAGCAGCTGCTGCTGGCGCCACCGCTTCAGCCATGCGGGGAATCCCACACGAGACAACTCCGCATATCAGGCACACGTAGTTGCGTTCGGTCGTTCCGCAAACATGGCACTGGCTTAGGGTTTCGTTCAACCCCGAGTGGTCATATCGGCACACCGGACAGGGGCCCGTACATTGCTCTAAACAGTCAAGGTGGAATGTATGATTACAGACAGTCGTCAGCAGTGATGGTTGCGATTTGCTGACAGGAATACAAACTGCTGGCATGTCTTTATCTTTTCCTGTTAAAAGGTCATTTATGTCGTCCAACTTTTTTTCTTCCAATCCCAAATCTTCCAAGCAAACGGCACAATTGATTTTGTAATCCTCGCCATTTGCAGAAACCTTACCACACATACTACTATCGTTCTGTTTTCCTTTTAAATCTTGAGCTATCGCTTTCTTTTTCGCATTTTTCATCATAGGAATCCCGAAGTTTAGATGAAATAGGGGCAAGGACTGATATTGATCCTTTGATGATTTTCTATCCATTGGCTGCTGTGTCTCGTCTTTCGGCTGCCCCGATAGTATTGTTGATGAATCGTTCTTTCCAGATACCGGGTCTATTATTTCAAGGTGTGACACGCGTTCAATGTGACACGTATCGCGATCATCAAAAGCAATGTAGGGTTTCCCATCGAGGTCTTCAACAAATAATGCGGCATCGTCTTCACGGAATAATTGTACAAGGATGAGATAAGTTCTGTCTCTTCTTTGTTCCAAATTTTCATGATCGTCAGGATCAAAGCTGTTTTTATTGATTTCTACGTCTTCCTTTGTATCCTTCTCTTCCGCGTCATCCTCGTCGTCGCTGTCGGCGATCAACACGCGAACGTGCTCAACGCAACCACGATGGGACCGAATAAGATTCAAAAATCCTTCCGGGACGTGCTCGGGTGGAACATCAATCATGGCAACAATCCTGCGGTTTACTTCCGGCGCTGATTGTATTGCTGCTTTCTCGCCTATGGATTGCTCATCTTTGGAAATTGTATACACATTTCCGTGATAGTTCCTGGATATGCCGAACGACACCGGGCGTTTTCGGATCAAGCTTCTTCGTTTTTCATTGCTCTTCTCCTCGCTGTAGCTAGCGATAACATTGTCAGTTTCCATATTTGTGTGGACATGTAAC
>Ga0115013_10000579_pt1 | contig 22040 bp, 17 predicted proteins | sample SouAtlMetagenome_2_FD_88686 | JGI IMG/M metagenome (GOLD analysis project Ga0115013, IMG submission 88686) | Marine eukaryotic phytoplankton communities from Atlantic Ocean - South Atlantic ANT15 Metagenome | ecosystem: Environmental > Aquatic > Marine > Oceanic | place: South Atlantic Ocean...
AGGTCCACCAGAACCTGTAGCACCTTGAACACCTTGGTTGCCTTGGTTACCTGTTGGACCAGTGGGTCCAGTAGGACCAGTAGGACCAGTGGGTCCAGTTGAACCACCAGGTCCACCAGCACCTTGAACACCTTGGTTTCCTTGAGCACCCTGGCGACCTTGATTACCTTGTGGACCTGTAGAACCCGTAGAACCCTGGCGACCTTGATTACCTTGAGGACCTGTTGAACCAGTGGCACCCTGGACACCCTGATTACCTTGAGGACCTGTTGAACCAGTGGCACCCTGGACACCTTGGTGACCTTGGTTACCTTGAGGACCTTGGGCACCAGTGGCACCTTTCATAATAAACTCTACAACTAATTCTTCACCATTAGAAGGTATTGATCCTGAAAGTCCAAATGCATCATATCTAGTAAATGTTCCAGAATTACCACCATTTTCATCACTAGTAACCCTAAATGTACCAAAAGTTGCATCACTATTAACATTGGATTTGATGAGAAGAAAACCTTTCTCAGAAGATGTTCCACTATCATCCCAAGTTTGTAGATAAGTCTCTTGGTCAACTCCCTCAGCATCAATATTGTGCAAAGCAACTCTACTAATACTACCAAAAATAGAGCTATTAAATCTTAATTCACCAGAAGCTACAGAAGTTTCTGTTGTATTACTATTAAATGTATATCTCAATCCACCCTTATCTCCTTGATCACCTTGAGGACCTGTTGAACCACCAGGTCCACCAGAACCTGTAGCACCCTGAACACCTTGGTTACCTTGAGGTCCTGTAGGACCTGTTGGACCTGTAGGACCTGTTGCACCTTGAACACCTTGGTTACCTTGTGGTCCTGTAGGACCTGTTGAACCACCGGCACCAGTAGCACCTTGAACACCTTGAGCACCCTGGACACCTTGTGCTCCAGTATCTCCTTTTGTGCCAGTTCTGGCAAAGGTGACAATTATATCTTCACTATTACTAAAGGAAGTAGCACCAGAAACATATGAAACATTTACTTTATGATAACCAGATGCTTCCGTGTTTGTTCCACTAATGGTAAATAGAGCAAAATCTCCTGCGTTGAGTCTATTGGAAACTCTGACGTGCCCCTTGACAGTAGATGTGCTGTCATCAATTGTTCTTAAGAATGCCTGAATATCATTACCACCGTCATCTTCATCGTCAATATACATCACTGTCGCTGAAGACAGTGTACCATTATTAAATCTTAAATTTCCCTGTCCAGGATCAGAGTCTGTGGTTGAAGTGCTAAAGGTATAATCAAAAGTTGCTCCACCAAAGTTTCCATCGGCACCTTGAGGTCCAGTAGGACCTGTTGAACCACCAGGTCCACCAGAACCTGTAGCACCTTGAACACCTTGATGTCCTTGAGCACCCTGAACACCCTGATTACCTTGAGGACCTGTAGATCCAGTGGCACCCTGGACACCCTGAGCACCCTGAACACCCTGGTTTCCTTGTGGACCAGCAGCACCATCATCACCTTGAGGACCTGTTGAACCACCAGGTCCACCAGAACCTGTAGCGCCTTGGACACCTTGATTACCTTGAGGACCAGCAGCTCCATCGTCACCTTGAGGTCCAGTAGGACCAACTACACTAGAGTCAGCACCCGTAGCACCTTGAACACCCTGATGTCCTTGAGCACCTTGAGCACCTTGAACACCTTGGTTTCCTTGTGATCCAGTCGTGCCTTGAAAACCTTGATTTCCAGCACTAACTATACGAATCCAAGATGAACCATCAAATTGCCACTTAGTTCCATTTTCTTCATGGATATCATTATTTGATGGACTATTAGGAAAATTTAGTGCCATTATCTACACTTTTTGATTATTTATCTGCCTCATACCTCTGTAAGATTTATCTTATATTTTTTATTATTAAGTCTATTGATTAAATACAAATCCTCAGCACCCTCTACAAACTCCCAATCCCCAGTGGTATTGTCTATAGTGTTATTGGTTGAATTTTTTAGACGGAAAATATTATCACTAAAAGACTTGACTCCCACAGTAAAATAAATCGGTATTAGTTATTTTTATTTAGTATACTATCAATCATATCTTTATTTTCCACTCTCTGATGATGATACCATGCAGTAGCGATATACTTATTATTTTTTTTGACTCTACGTCCTCTATGCACAAACATCCAATTAGAGGGAAATATTACCAATCTTCCAGTTTTAGGTGCAATCTTTTTACCATTACAAAATTCAGTCTCACCCTCATCAAAATCATCATTCAAATACCATATAAACGTTAATTCTCGCACACCATGATAGGGATCAATTGTATAATCTTGATGCCAATCATAATGTCCACCAGGTTTATAAACTTTTACCATATACCCAGTGTCTGCAAAAAAATCGTTACCATAGGAAAAGGAAAACCTCGCACTATTATTATCAGTTTGTATATCATCTTGATATTTTTTTAAGAACTGACTCATAGTAATAAAAAATATTTCATCCTCGTCTTTCCATTCTGACAAGTTACTAATTTTCAAATCAAAAGAACTTTTAAAATCAGGATCTGTTTCCTCAGATCCACCAAATACTCCTAGTTTTTTTCTAGGATCTTTATCTAATTTTTGACATACTGAATTGCAAAATTGTTCTGTAAGAGTATTGTCATATACTTTGATAAAACTATTAAAGGATAAATTAGGATCAGGTTTGAACATTTAATCTCTCAATAACTTCAAAGTCGCCACTTTCCATAAAGAAAGGTCTTAATTCTGCCCACGGAATAACATAAAAATTACTTTTTGTAACTCCACTGGATAATAATTTGTGTATTCTACGTCTCCCATCAATCATTCTATACTTATTATCATGAGGATTGTGTCCGGTTGTAACAATACCTGGATATTTTGTGTCAGATCTAGCATAACGTTCTCCTGACCAAGGTTGTGGAAAAAGATGTTTATCTCTCCACCCGATAGATTTTAATGAAATAGATTTTATCCTTTCTTCTGTTAACAAATGAAGAATATCTGACATAAAAATATAATGAATTTTTGTCAAATCTTCAGTAATACACCAATTACCAGATTTTGAATAATAACATGCTGTATGATAGGAATGATACCACTGTTTTTCCATAACACAAAATACTAATCATTTATATTATACTACGTTTTCATAATATAGCAAAGCGCATAGTATGGTGGGAGGTTTGCATTATTACCAGATGATCCCTCCGATCCAGTGTTACTACTGCTGGCACCACTAGTAGTGGTAGTGCTAGCACCACCAGTGCTACTTATACTAGAACCACCAGAAGTACCACTTACACTGTGCGAGTGAGAACCAGTGGAATTACCAATATTCTGACTACCAGAGGGACTTGAGTTATTAGAATGAGCCCAACCACTAAATCCGTCACTTTCTGAATCATAATATGGCGTAGAATAAGCACTGGTATGTTGGTGAGTACCACTACTACTAGTATCGTAACTACCAGCACCGTGAGTGTGACTCATACTGTGTGTATGACTCAAACTGTGAGTGTGAGTCATACTGTGAGTGTGAGAGACAACTATGGCATTAGCACTACCACCTTGAGCACCTACACTATAAGTATCTCCAGCACCAATAACAAACCTATTTCTTAAATCAGGTGTGCTGTTAGAACCATTACATAAAGTCCAACCACTTGGAATTGCATTTGCTGCACCAGACCAAATAATAATCCCTCCAGTAGGAACTGATGAACCAGCTCCTCCAGTTGAACCTTGAACACCCTGGTTTCCTTGAGGACCGGTAGGACCAGCAGCACCATCATCACCTTGAGGACCTGTTGAACCACCAGGTCCACCAGAACCTGTAGCACCCTGAACACCCTGATGTCCTTGATTGCCTTGAGGACCTGGTACGCTTGAACCTGATCCAGTGGCACCCTGAACACCTTGATTACCTTGTGGTCCAGTGGGACCTGTTGAACCACCAGGTCCACCAGAACCTGTAGCACCCTGAACACCCTGATGTCCTTGAGCACCTTGAGGACCTTCTGAACCACCGGGACCACCAGAACCTGTAGCACCTTGGACACCCTGATGTCCTTGATTGCCTTGAGGACCTGGTACGCTTGAACCTGATCCAGTGGCACCCTGAACACCTTGATTACCTTGAGGACCTGCAGGACCATTAGCACCTTGAACACCTTGGTTTCCTTGAGGACCTGCAGGACCAGTAGCGCCTTGAACACCTTGATGTCCTTGAGCACCTTGAACACCTTGATTACCTTGTGGTCCAGTAGGTCCAGCAGGACCGTCATCACCTTGAGGACCTGTGGCACCATCATCACCTTGAGGACCAGCAGGACCAGCAGGACCATTAGCTCCTTGAACACCTTGGTTACCTTGAGGACCTGTGGGACCTGTTGGTCCAGTAGCACCCTGAACACCTTGATGTCCTTGAGCACCTTGAACACCTTGATTACCTTGAGGACCTGCAGGACCAGCAGCACCTTGAACACCCTGATGCCCTTGAGCACCTTGAGGTCCTTCTACATTTGAATCTGCACCTGTAGCACCTTGAACACCTTGATTACCTTGTGGTCCGGTGGCACCTGTAGCACCCTGGACACCTTGGGGACCAGCAGGACCAGCAGGACCATTAGCACCCTGAACACCTTGGTTTCCTTGTGGTCCTGCTGAACCGGTAGCACCTTGAACACCTTGATGCCCTTGATGCCCTTGAGCACCTTGAGGACCCGCAGGGATGTTAGTTAAATTAGAACCATCACCATAATAAAAGTTTGCTGTTACAATACCAACAGAGAGAACTTTATCATTTGAAGAATTAGCAGCAGCAAGTGGATTAGTGGTTCCTATGCCAACATTCGTTAGAGTGTGAATACCAGCATTAGTGCTTATCCATCTACTACTACTACTAATTTCATCTAAAAGACCACCATTTGCATCAATCCACTGAGCACCATCACCATCGTTATAGTATATTTTGAGGCGACCTGTATCACTTTCCCACCATAAATCACCAGAGTTAGGACTGGGTGGGGCATCATCAGATATAGTTACAGTTTCACTACCACCAGAAGTTTCTACCCACTGAGCACTATCAGCATCTACATAGTAAACATAAAGTTCACCGATATCAGTGTCCCACCATAAATCACCATTTACTGGTGCAGGAGATGTTGGTGGATTTTCGGATACCTTTACTCTAGCACTAGCAGCATCAATTCTGATGGTGGAAATAGTACCACTAGCGGTTGCAGTGACACCAGCACCAACAAAGTTAAGTTTTGATATACTATTAGCAACACCAATAAGAGTGCCTTCATCAAAAACACTGATACCACCTGGTTGTAATCCAGGTTGTTGTTGCCAATACCTATCATAAGTATCACCATTTGGAATGGTAATTAGTTGAAAATATTGGTCGGATATTGGAACACTTTTTTCACCAGGAAATCCTAGATTTGGTTCTACTTCACCCGGAGACACATAAAGATGTCGGTCAGTATGTAGACCGGCATTATTGACAATCTTGACTCTACCACTAAGATATCTGTGCGTCGATTTTCTTGCGTCTGCCATATTCTATTACGCCGTGGTATTTTCAAGAATACTTGCCAGGAATTCCATCTGAAGTGGCGCGACCAACCCACCAGCAGTTGAAACACCAACATAAACGGTGATGGTATTTGTAGTAGTAGATCCAATTCCAGTTTGAATACCAGCAACGGGATCTGTAGGTCTTGGATATGCGTGCTCTGTAGAATTATTATCTTGGGTGCAAGTAAATATTAAAGAGGATGTGCCGATACTCACAGTATTAGAAGTCGTAAGACCATGAGAAGGCATAGTAAGAACTAAATTACCAGTCTTTCCACTATATTCTGCTGTGGTTGGTGTATATTTATCACCGTTATTGTCTGTGATGGACTCTGCTTTAGAACGCACAAAGTAGTGAATAGCAGGATTGAATACATGAACGTATCCAAGAGAACCGCCAATAAATGTAGTAAATGTTCTTGAGGTTCCCACATTATCAGTAATACTATCGACAGTGTAGGACTGTTGAGGATCTGGGAATATCGTTGTCGTAATACCTGTGCTTCCAAGACAAGTGAATGCAAGTCCAGCAAGAGTAACTTGATCTCCTGCCTCAAATCCATGTGGGTCCATGGTCGTGACAGTTGCCACACCAGCGGGTTCATGGTATTTTACATCATAAACTGTTCCCACACCAGTCTGTGTTGCGGTCAAGAACAACCTATCAAATGTGGTGGCAGTTTTTTCTAATACTAATCTACCATCAATCAAGATGGCAGCATCATTAGGTGGAATTTCAATGTCCTTAATGACTCTAATATCTCTCTGATTGCCCGTGCTTCTTGATTCTCTTCTATGAATTAAAGTTGCTGTTGGATAAGTTCCGACTCCAACATTAGCAACTTGTGCGTACAGCAAAATCGCAGATGTCCCTGTAGGAACCTCGTAAAGTTTTTGCTCTCCTGGTGCGACAGGGACAGCAAGTGTAAGAAACTTATTGACTGGTGCGACTGCCATCTTATGTTATTATCCTCCCAAGGCAAGTATCAATGGTGTAAGGTTAGCCTGAATCGCTCTATTGAAATCTCTTCCAGAAACTGTAGATGTAGTTTGGTCAATAACTAATCCTGCACCAATTCTAAAGTTTCCTTTTTGGTCAGTGCTTGTGAATGGAATTTGTCCACCATTGATAGCGACAATTTCATTATCAGGAATAGGTTCTCCACCCTGGAAGGGGTTTGCTCTATTTATGTCTGTACCTGCACCGACATATTCAAAGGAGTGAGAACTGGTGATGATACGACTAAGGCGGCGGAAGCTCATACTTACACCTGTTCCCACAGCATAAGGAACAAATTCATTAAAGGTTACGGTAGATAATCCAGTATTCGTAGTTGGTTCAGTTGCCTTATCAACCGTGAACAAAATTGGGTCAGTAACTGCCTCTGCTGCTGCACCACCAGTTCCAGAGAATATAATTGAAATATTCTGCTGATTAGCACCAGAACCGGCAGGTAAGAAGTTTCTACCACTGGCGATAATATCAACAGAACTAACAGTTCCGGCAGCACTAACATTAGCAGATAGTTCTGCCAGAATACCTTCCGGACCAAATGGTTCGGAGACAGTAACTGCTGGTGGTGCCGATTGACTATATCCAGATCCACCATCAGTAATTTTTATAGTTCTAAGCACTCTAAGTGGTTCAGTAACAATACCTGCCTTTACTCCAGTATCACTATAATCATCAAGATTTATCTTGAAGAAAGCTCCTTGACCATCAAATGGTTTTCTAACAGTAGCATCTTCATCACGTACACCAAATACTTGGAATGTATCAACGTCCGCTATCTTAGCACCAGTATTAATACCAGTAAATTCGTCGCCACTTGTGCCATCAGCAAAGAGACCAAAGATACCGAAAGAAGAGTTAGAGTTTGTGAGGTCACACTGACCACCGCTACCAGCAAAGATAGCAATCTTAGAGTTAATTGTGAATATAGAAACTAACTGAGCATATCCTTTGTTAGTTAGAGATACACCAATTCCATTCTGATTGTATTGAGTGTATGAGTCAACAACCATACTCTTAAGGTCTTGTCCAAGATTATTTGTGCCACTAAATGCAGCATCAGCAAGGTTTCCATCAACCCTCATACCAATACTATCAGTGGCAAAGTTAGTACAGTTGCGAATGTATGGTGATCTCCACCTGCCACTTGGACCTTCATTAGCAGGTCCTGGAGCAACATATCCACTATTTTGATTAGCAGTCAGCGGTGGGAAAGCTACCATGGCACCAGTGTATCCAATACCAACATTGTTACCGGCAAAATTCATATTCTCAACCAAACAACCGCGTCTGACATGAAACAAATCATGTGCTGGATTATTTGGGACAACAGTTACAAGTCTCAAATCCTGACCAGAAATAGAAACATCAGTCCTTAGTCCAATAGGATTATCTTCAAAGTATGTTCCAGGTCTTACATATATGGTGTCTCCATCCAGAGCGACTGCTGCTGCTCCACCAATTGTAGCTTTGGCATCACCCTCAAGTAATCCAGTATTACTATCATTACCATCTTTCGTTACATATAAAATATTTGTTGTCTCAACACCAGGTGGTCTCCATGACACACCAGTTCCAACTGAAGATAATCTATAATCAGTCTTACCAGTGGCAACACTCCCATTAATATCAATTAGAGTACTGTTTAGTTCTAGTGACCCATCAATAACAGTGTTTCCATCAACTTTGAGTGCACTGTGAATTGTTGTAGCACCACCAACTGTTAGTCCACCACCAACAATAACATTATCTCTTGCTGGATTGTATCTTATTCCACTATCAACCCTTACTGTTTCAATACCAGTAGATACCGAGTTTTCAACAAAAGGAATGAAGAATTCTTGATCTGTCAGAGTTTGAACAGTCTCAATAAATGTAGCAATACCTGCTCTAGTTGCATTTGTTGCCAATCCTGCTACTGTAGCAAAACCAGATTGTCTGGCAAATGTGGAAAGACCGGCAAGTTTAGCGAACGTAGCAATACCAGAAGCGGTAGAGAAACCAGATTGATTAGCAAATGTAGCGATGCCAGCGACGGTGGCAAATCCCGTCTGACTAGCAAAAGTAACAATACCTGCTCTTAAAGCAAAGGTAGCAGTTCCTGATACTGTCGAGAATCCTGACTGATTAGCGAAGGTCGCAATACCAGCGACTGTAGAAAATCCAGTCTGATTAGCAACGGTGGCAACACCGGCAGTCTGAGCAAATGTAGCAGCAAAAGCAATATTAGAGAATGTGGAGAATCCAGCGACTTGTGCAAATGTTGCGGCAGCAGCAACAGTCGCGAATCCTGCTCTTCTAGTAAAAGAGGATATACCTGCAAGTGGAGTAAAAGATGCAGCAAATGCTACAGTTGATACGCCAGCATTATGTGCATATATTGCCGTTGTTGCTGTGCCAACAATATCATTATCATGAACTCTTAAAGGAGCATCTATTCTTACAATATCGTCAAAGGTTGCAACACCATTCACATTAACACTTTGTCTGAATAAAGCAACTCCATTAACATCTAGAGGGACTGTTGGTGATGCTTGGTTGATACCTACATTAACTGTTGTATGAATACCAGAACCATTTTTTTGCCAGTGATCTTTAATACGAATATCAACAGTGGTTCCATTAGCAGTAGCATCAACTAAATCTCCACCACTATCAGTTCCAATCAGGTTCATCGTAGTGAATGAACCAACACCAACTAAGACACCCTCATTTTGAACGAAGAATCCATCAGTCTGAGCATCTGGTGCCGCATTAACCCAACGAATACCATTTACATCACGAGAGAGGTAAAATCCATTAGACCCTTGATTATTAACAGAGTCAAAAATGTTGCGAGTAATCCTAAGTTCATTAAGATCAAGATCTCTGTCAGGTAGTGTGCTACCTATACCTACACTACCAGCACGGGGACCTGAAGCAAATCCTACAAGATAGTTTGTTCCAGAGTCACTAGTAAGTTCAAATCTTTCCCGAACTGTTGCAATACCAACATCAATTTGATCTACATCAAGTGCTCCAGTTACATTAACATCTGCAAGCGTTGCAGTAGATGCTACAGAAACTGTGCTTTGAAATACTGAAGGACCTACAAACGTTGAAAATCCCGAAACATACAGGTTAGCAATATTTGCTTGTTTCGTTATATTAATATCTTCTACAGTAAGATCCGTTCCGAATCCTACAAAGTCATAGTAAAGTGTGCCGTAAATGTATACGTCTTTTAAAAACTCAGTCTTCTGAGTGAATGTTGTTTCGTTATTAAAAACTTGATCTGACATTAGAAGAGACCACCTATTGCTCCGCCGACGAAACCACCAACAGGACCACCTATAGCACCACCAACAGCATTACCAAGGAACGAACCATCGATTCCTACTTCACCACTTAAGAAATCAGTTCCTATCTGTGTTCCGGTGTAAATTCTACCTATGAATTGTTCTAGTAATGGAGTTGCATTTCCACTGAGAGCTCTTATAGAAGAGTAATTTGCCCTTATCTGAACATCGTTTGATAGTAAACGAATTCTTTTTCCAGCAACCAAATCAAGATTCTTATCAGCATTAACGATTATATTAGCACCAGATACAGTTACATTGCCGTTCCTGTCTGCTTTGATATTGACATTTCCTCTTCTTGCTTGAATGTTAATGTCAATACCCTTATCTTCATTATATTCACCGGCAGCAATCTCAATACTCTTATCACTATGAATTTTTAAAGCACCTGATTCACTGAATCTGATTGAGGACTTAAGATCCTGGTCTGTTACACCATAAAATTGATATATTTGCCTTCCATCAATTCCCATCTGCTGGTCATTGACATAGATACCAAATTTTGGACCGTAGAGTTCGGCAAATGATTGTGTGAATACTTTTGTTTCTTCCATCTTATAAGATACAGTCTATGACTTGAGTTACTCCTTCCTGTAGTTGTCTTCTTCCAAGTTTAGGAATAAGAACAGCACCACTACCAGTTACACTTGTAATAGTAATTCTTGGTAGTTCAGTTACATCTACAGTATTTATGGGAGTAACCTTGACGATTGCCCCTCCAACAATATTAAGTTCATATTGATTTCCAAGATTATCAGAAACAATATCATCATTACTAAATCCAGAACCTGGATTAACAACATCAACTCTAGTTACAACTAGAGGTTCTATTTCCTGAACTGGATAATTTTCACCAACGGAAGACATATAGATCTTAGATATCTTTCCATCTTTAACTGTTGCCCTAGCAATAGCACCATATCCTTGATTACAACTATCCACAATCTGAACAAACGGTGGATATACATACCCGTTACCAGGATTTGTCAATTCGATATCAATAATACTCGCTGTATTGGTTCCAAAGTCTGGGAATCCAAATAGTGGAGCAGCAATAGCACCATCTCCTCCACCACCAAAAATGTTAATGGTAGGAGGTTTACAAAATTGTGGTGGTCCAGTATAACATCCACCAATATCACTCATAAATCCAGGTTTTTTGGAATCTGGATTGAAGATATCAAAAGCACCAACCACGTCCTTAATACCGCCCGCAACATCTTGAACACCTTCAAGATCTAATCCTGCCACATTAGCAACATTAGTAACTGCGCTGGCAATATTGGCATTATCGATTATTCCTCTCAAGTCAGTGGGGTCATTAAATGCTGGTCCAACACCCAAAATGGTTTTACATGGACCCATGGCATCTTTTTCTTTGCTATCATTACATCCAGCAACACCAATAAGACCAAGTAAACCACCCACAGTATTTCTCATCAAGTTCTCAACAAACTCTCCAGGACTATTGAAGGCATTGATGAACTGCATAATCTTATCAATACCACCAAGGGCAGCACTCAATCCATCTGCTGCCTGACTGATTACATCATTAGCAAGAACTCCTATTGTTTGATCAGCAACACACTGAACAAAGTTATCAACATTATCAACAATAGAACCAAGCAAACCCTCTACAGTATCTCCAATCTTACCCAAAATTGTATTAACAATACATGGAAGTGTATCTTGTAAAAATTTAATTGGAATTGCCATCGCTTGTTGTGCTGCTAGACCTGCTGCTCTAGCGATAGGATATGATCCGGTTGCTGATAAAACCAAACCAAATACTTTCTTATACAGCATCTCAAGACCCTTCTTTAGTAAGGGTATTACTCGCTCTGCAAAGTCAACAATCATACCATTAACAAAACCATATGCTAAACCTTCTATTTGTTTTCTTCTAACCTTGATTTCTTGCTTAATCCAATCTTTTACAAATTCAGAACCCTCATCAAAGTCTGCTTTTATTCTTTTTACTGATTCACTAAATTGCTCAACAGCATTTTTTATATTAGCTAAAGTTTGACTTCCTTTAGCATCTTCAGGACTATCATTACCACCACAAGGGTTTGTAATTGTAATTCCATCATTAGCAGAAACTCTTGCAGGATTATCACTATCTTTAGTTCTCTCAGGAGTGTTTGATTGTGGAGATGGTTGTGCTTGAATATCTGATGATTCTGATTTTGTTCTCACCTTCGAAGAAGGTGACTCCATTACTTTATTATAACCAGTGAAATTTCCAAATGGAAACACTGCATCAGTTTTTGCTGCATACTTAGAGTTACCCAGACCACCCATAATAATTGGTTGCTGGGCATTATCACCATCAAGGAAGAACCCAATTACAGTATCACCTTGATTATAGTGAATAGTTTTGGACATACCTCCAGAACCAGTTCCAGTTCCTGGAGGGCGCATCACAATTGCCCATGGAAGATCTTCATCTTCAAGTTCTGCGGTAGTATATGGGTGGTATCCCATGATACGCACTTTATATCTACATCCCCAACCATTAGCACCATCTTGACCTTCTGTGGCAGAAAATGGTGCAATTTGTCCCAACCACCAGGTGAAACCGTCTCTGCCTAGAAAATTGGTATTAAAAGAAAAATCGTCCATTAGATCTTGGGCATCCCGTGCGTATCTCTGATTAACTTCATGGATGTAAGAGATTGGTCAATGTTAAAATGATGACATAACTCTTTAATCATATATAGTCCACTTAACTCAGGGTCATTTTCTTTACTTTCAGATGATGTTTTAGGAAAGTTACACTTAATTACATCACCAACTTCCAGATTTGTATTGCAAGGGACCTGAATATCTAAAGTCTGCATAAACAATAAGTTATATCTCATAATAGACTGCCGTTGGTTCTCAAAACCACTTGCATTTTTGGCAGGTAAATTAGAACCATTTTGAGCAACATAAGCATCCTTCTCTAAAGTTCCAACATCAGCAACCATTGAAACAATTCTACTAGGTAAATTAGTGAGTTCTGCTGCTCCTAAAATTTTTGGAACTTGAAAATCTTCACCAAGTTTAACCCTAGGTTCTTTTTCTTGAATACTGAATTTACCTTGCTCTACACTAGAATAGTTTCCCGTTGAAGGGTCAAACTCTGCAAAGAAAGAAGAATACATCCCTCTTTTTAACTTTGATATTAAATCATGATTGAGAGAAATAGTATATGTCAATATCATGTCATCTGAATACTCAAGAGGAGTTGCCCCTACAGATTTAAAAGTATATTCAGACTTTGGTGAATTTTTACCTTCCTCTATCAAAGTTGAGACAGATTTGAATTTAAAACCCGATTTTGTTTGATAGAAGAAATATCCTGCCTCCTTATTAGCATCAACTGCTTTTGATGCCAACCATACTAATATATTAAATGGTTTTTTCATGTTACCCATGAAACCATACTGGTTAGATGTTGCGTCAGAATCAACTAACTCTGAAGAAAGTTTTTCCTTCACTATTTTTTCAACAGAATCTTTGATTGAAAGATTTCTTGGAAACTTTTGATTTACTCTTGCAAATTCATTAGTTAGAGCTTCTCTTGATGTTAAATCAAGAACAATAATTTCTCTTTGACCCTCTTTCATTACAGATGATATTTTGGAAACATAAAAGTAAGTGGTTCCAGTGCTAAAATCAAGTGCAGGATTACCACCATCAGTTCCAGGTGGGTTACCAAAAGGTTGAATTTTTATCGCAATCCTCTCACCACCTCTGAGAGGCAGACCACTATAAAGCGATTCCTTTTTGCCATCTGAACTTTTATCAGATACGACAACATTACCACCATCAACTAAAACAAGTTTTGCAGTTATAGTTGGAGAAAATAAATCCTCATAGTAGTTAAAACTAATTACACCCAATCTGAGATCTACCGTCTTCGCTGGGTTGAACGAAGATTCAATTGTAAATACGCTATAGTTTGAAGTATCCTGAGCTTTTCCTGACATTAACCCAATTTAGTAAGTATTTGATGATCTAACAGTTTTGCTGCTGCTCCACTACTATTTACACTAGCAGTATTGAAGGGTATCATGCTTTGAGATTTATCAGTATTTTGTGGTGGTTCTGGTGGTTTTGACTGACCACCATTGATTATAATGGTGTTAGTCGCTATTTGTTTTGTTGGTGGTTGAGAAATTGTTGTATTTCTAGTCTGGTTTTGTTTTTTATTATTAAACAAATTAAAAATATTATTTAAAGGATTTGGATTTTGATTTGAGTTAGGACTTGTTTGAGGATTAACCACAGGTTTTGTTGTGGTATTAGTAGTTTTATTGTTAGTTTTGTTTTTAGATTCTTTACCAATTCTCAAATATTTGATGTAACCACTAGGATCAATACCAGATTGCCCACCACCACCTTTGGGTCTGACTTCAAATTGTAAATGAATTCCAGTGCTTGTACCAGTACTACCTATTTCACCAATAATTTGTCCTGTATAACTCTCACCCTGTCTAACATCAAAATTTGCCAGGTGAGCAAACACAAAATCTAAATTTCCAGAATTGATAATAACTGTTTTTCCATATCCACTTAAAGTAGTGACAAGAGATACAGTTCCTGTCAATCCAAAAGCAACATGGAAACCTCTTTCATGCGAGGTGGCAATGTCAATACCCCTATGCATACTCGGTCCACCATGAACAGGGTGAGTTCTGTATCCATAATTACTGGACATACCAACTTTATTTGTTATATCGTCACCAGCATAAACATTTTTTGCCTGGAGATTTGCAAGTGGAACAATATTAGTTAATTGTCCACTTGTCTGTTGTTGAGCACTAGGTTGTTGGGGACTAGGTTGTTGTGTTGGTTGTTGAGCACTAGGTTGTTGTGTTGGTTGTTGAGCACTAGGTTGTTGTGTTGGTCGTGTTCCCTGCTGTGCTTGACCTCCACCAGATCCATCTGGATTACCGCCAGGTCCATAATATTCAGGTTTTTCTTCTTCAGATTCTTCTCCAGGTAATTTGAAATCTGAAATGTCAAATCCCATTTTAGCAAGCAAAGATTCAGCGTCTCCAGATAACATAATAATGCCTTGCTGAACAGAATTATTCATTCTTGAAAATGCAGAATTCATATCTTTTAATGATATGTCAATCGCACTTTTAAAATTTTGAAAATCCAAATTTGTGATACTATTAAATATCTCACCTATACCAGTTCCAAAAGCAGTAAATAATTGAACCGTTCCACCAAAAAAATCATCAAGAATACTTTTATATTTTCGAAGTCTTTTAGTTAAACCCTCAGCAAATTTGATAATTCTAGGTAGATTGACAACTGCCCATCCAATTAAAATATTGCCAAGGAAGTCCATTATTCTACCAAAAAACCCTTTGGTGCTCTTCATGGCACCTTGACCAGTTCTTCTTATAGCACCCGTTGATGATGATGCCTCAACAAGGTCCTCTCTTTCCTTTCTCCTAACAGACTCTCTTCTCATCTGGAAAAATTTGGCGCTATCAGCAATACCTCTTCTTTTTTTAATATTAGTTTCTTTAAGAGATTTTGATATACTCTGAGCAGACTTCCTAGTTCCAAGCATAGAACTTTGAAGTCTAGTTAGTGACTTCTGTATTCCGGATAAATTTTTAGCAGAATTAGTTGCAAATGACATCAGATACCCATACCTCCGATGTTATATTGAATAAGAGAATGTAACATATATGGATTATCCCTATTACCACTCGGAACACTAAGTAAGCTAGTCCCAGTGCCAGACCCACCAGAACTAGGAACTTCAGTGGTTCCACCATCATTTCCAGAATTATTAATTATAACCGTATTTGCCCTATCTTGATCTGATTTTAAATCTGCTTCGCTCTTTGTTAATCTTTCAAATATTGCTCTCGCCCCATCACCGAGGTCTGGGATTCCAAGATCATCTAAACTTTGACTTAGACCAGGTATGCTCAAACCAGATCTTTCATACAAATCTGTTGCATATGAACTACCAAGCAAAGCACCAACCACTCTTGCTCCTGGTATTGGTATAAGACCTGTTGCGAGTGCGCCTGCTGCTCCACCTAAACCACCAACTATACTTCTATCAAAGTCCTCTCCAAATAATGCATTCAATATTGCAATATTTCTCGCGCCTCTGGCAAGGTTACCTAAAGGTCCCCTTAATCCACCAGTATTAGTATTAGATGTACGTCCTCCTCTATTGGATGAGTTTCCAGGTGCAGGTGATGCTGGTACAGGTGGTGCTGGTAATCGTGGAACATTTCTAATTCTACCAGAAAGTCTTCTTAATACTCCTCCAACAATTCCAAGGACAAGATTAATTGGTCTAAGTAATAAATTTCTAAAAGCAAAACCAGTTAATCTTGCAGTAAGAGAGGTTAAAGTTCTTAATGCTAATACAAATCCACCATTTATTGCAACAAATATTGTGCCTACAATCGCTAAGTCTTTTTTGACTTTATCAAATAAATTACCAAGACTTAATTCTCCTTCAGAAGATAAATCTCCAATAACTCTTAAAAGACGTGAACCAAGAGTTCCGAGGAGTAATATCTGGAAAAATCTTCCCAGATTAAATAAAGATTTTTGAGCAGCACCACCAACTTTTTGTAATGGTTTAGCAAGTGCAGATTGTATTTTTTTCTCTAATATCCCTTCCTTTCCTTCTCTTAATCTCTGTTCTGATAATATTCTTTGTTGTTTATTTTCTTCTGCCTGCTTTGCTTGTTCAAGAACACTTGATTGTTGGATTTGAGTTGATATTGTTCTAAGGGAGTTACTTAAAACAGCAATCTGATTTGTAATTCCACCAATACTCGTATTGACCGTTTGAAGGGCAAGTTGATTTCTTCTTAAAGCTAATGCAGTCTGAGGATCTGGACCAGTAGCAACAGGTTGTTCTGAACGCCCCAATATAGCATTAGCAGGAATTACACTCCTCCTAACTTGCATTCCTAATATTGGAGACGATAACTCAGCCATTTATTCCAGATTGTTGAGCTTTGAGATTTTCTTCTTCAATATATTGATGTAAGAAAGTGAGATAAACTTCTCTTTCCCACGGTATCATGTTTTCAATCTCTGTTAATGAGTATTTATGATGTTGAATCAAAGCAAAATTTGTTTTAAAGTATGACTCAAGGTCTTCATGAGCCATACTCACGCGAAAAAAGAGTTTAGTCCCTCTAAAACAATTTTATTATCAACTCCAGTATTTGGATTTTTCACCTTGACTGTATGAGACAACTTAGGCATAGTTTCGAAGAACCTTTCAATCTCCTTGAACTGCTTTGAACTCAATTGCTCTAGAAATTCTGTCATTTCTTTTCTGGTGCAATCAGATGCGGACCAGGATTCCTCCTCATTAAACACCTGCTCAACACACGAAGCAATCAAATCAAAAGTTCCCTCAACAGTAATTTCTTCTCCACTAAAATTATTTTTGATAAACTCACTCATAGATGGATATTTCATTCTGAGAGTAAGGTCATCATCAAGGACAATATCTTTGTTGTGATCTTTACCAGTATGAACTTTAATATCATCAAGATTGATTACAGTAGGAACTTTAGTCTCACCATCATCAGGACAGGTTACAAGAACTTCAACATCTTCCCCAACAGACTTACCTCTAATGTTGAGAAAAACATATTCAATATCAAAAGTTGCAAAATCATCAACTTTCACACCACGAGTAATAATGCAGTTTTTGATTACATCTTTAACTGCTGTGGCGATTTGAGTTTCATCCTCACTTTCCATGGCAAGAATAAGAACCTTCTCTTCACGAACTAGGAAGGGTCTGTACTTAATTTTCTTTCCAGACGAAGGCAATACCAACTCATATGTTGGAGTAGAAATTTTTGGTAAAGGCATGATATGTTATTCAGTATGATTATTTATTAGGCGTTCATGAAAGTAGATCCGTTTATGTTTTCTCGAATTCCTCTAATAGATTTAGTTGCTTCTTCAACTGTTCCTGCTCCAGATAATCCCTCTCTGGTCGTCCCTTTGATAAGAGAAGTTGCATTTCTTTCAAGAGCTGTTTCAAATTGTTCTTGAGTAGCATCTTGACCAACTAATGTTGGAACTCTATTACCCTCTCTTCCTCTTGCCACAGAGAAACTATCATATTTGCCCATAAGATACCTATCAAAACTAAATGTTGCTGTTGCTTTTAGAACTTGAGATTGCTCATACTTAACAGGAGTTGAAGTAAGATCAAGAGGGAACAACCCAATAAATTTATATTCTAACTCTTCATTATAGTCTCTGTCAAATTTAATAATTTTTGTCTCATTACACTTATAGGTATCAGGATACTCCATTCTAAAATAATAATCTTTATTTGATTGACGATTTTCTCTACTTGTTGATCCATTAGCAATGAATTCCATCCAGTGCTCAAGGAACTTCAAAGTCTTATATTTGTTATCCACATAAAACTCAAGTTGAATCTGTGTGAATAGTCTTGTGTGTGCCATCTTCTCAGATACACCCATATGATTACCAATTATGTCCGCAGTAGCAAGTCTACTTCCAGGAAGAAGTGCACTACTACAGAGTAATCCTGAAGTTTCCGAAATAAATCTTCCATCAAGACCCCTGACTCTAAGATGCTGCCTTAACATAAGAGGCAGACCAGCAAAGAATACTTGATAATGAGAAGTCTGTGCAAGATTGGTGAGGGTTGGTTTGAAGTCTGATATTCTGCGAGGTCTTACCACTCTAAATACCTAATATGATTCTGTTATTATTATTTAGATGGCATATAAGGGAAAATATTCACCGTCATATCCTAGAAAGTATAAAGGAGACCCCACAAACATCGTCTATCGTTCCTTATGGGAACGAAAGTTCATGGTTTACTGTGATTTGAATGAGAATATTCTTGAATGGGGTAGTGAGGAAATAGTCATGCCCTACAGATCACCTGTTGATGGCAGAGTGCATCGTTACTTCCCAGACTTTTACATCAAGGTAAAAGAATCCACAGGAAGAATCAAGAAAATGATTATTGAAATCAAACCTAAGAGACAGTGTTCTCCACCAGCAAAACCTAAGAAGCAAACAAAAGGATATCTTCGTGAGGCATTTGAATATGCCAAAAATCAAGCTAAATGGGAAGCAGCATCAGAGTGGTGTAAAGATAGAGGATATATTTTTAAGGTATTTACTGAAAAAGAATTAGGTATTAAGTGATGGCAAGCATCAAGTCTGGTGGACGAATTGGTAAAAAGTATTATTACGTCTATGAGACTGGTGAAGTAACTTCCAGTAATGACCCAGATATTGAAATAGGTTCTAACGTATATGATGATGGTCTTAGAAAAGATGTCCGCAGAGATGAAGATAGACCAACGGATACTGATGAAAATGTCAACAGGATTCGTGGAGTTGTTGATAGTTTGGGTAGAAGAAATAGGAGAATGCATCCCACCGATATTATGCAAGCACTTATCACAGCATTAGAACCTATTGAAGGTGTGCCTCAACCTGATAAATACTACACATACATATATAACGCAAAAACTCCTGGTATTCGTTATGATCAGCATCCCCTGGTGCTTATCTCTAGTGTAGGAACTGAAGGATTCACCGCTTTTAGTTTACACTGGAGAATGATGAGAAAATACACATATCCAGAAATTGCCAGTAGTCTTTACGAAATTTATCCCTCGGAAGTAAGTGATGCCTTGAGACTTCCAACCGCTTACTATCTGACAAATAACTAAAGTATCTGATGACAGAAGATCAAAAAATTGTCTCATCTTCAAATTCCAACCTTTCCCAAGAACCATCAAATGGTGGTGGCTCTGGAAAAGCGACTTATGGTAAAAAAATTCCCCAAAACAAAACCAAACTTTTCAGATACCCTAAAGACCGTATTGAGAACGATAGTGATTACTTAAAAATAAGAATAGCACAATATAAAGCTCCTTTTGATCTTGGTGGTGATGGAGGTGGAGATGGTATTTTAGGAGGTTTAGCAAGTGTTGATGTCAAGGAGGGCAAGGTAACACCTAAAAAAGAAAAAGTTGATGGTAAAGAGATAAGTTTTGGATTAAATAAAGAAGTTTTTGGTAATATATCAAAAGCTACTGGTACGAGATCAAACAGAGAGGGTTTGAAAGATCCAAAATATACAATTGTGCTGCCAATTCCACAACAACTATCTGATATTAGTGCGATTGATTGGACTGATGGTAAATTAAATCCCATCGAGGCATATGGATTAGCAGCAACGTCTTCAATAATAAAGCAAGGCGGGGAAGGTATCCAAAGTCTCGGTAAAATGGCTCTTGATATGGTAACTCAGTTAGGAGCAACTGCCGGGAATGCGATCGGGGATCCAAATGTAAAGAATGCTTTAATAGCAGCAATATCTGGATCAGCAGTTGGTGCGCTTGGTGGAACCGTAACTCCTTCTCAAATTATCTCTAGAGCAACTGGACAAGTATTTCAACCAAACCTAGAACTTCTTTTTAATGGAGTTAACCTTAGGGTATTTCCATTTACTTTTGAATTCTTCCCAAGAAATAGAGATGAAGCAGAAGAAGTGAAACTTATTTTAAGAACACTGAAATATTCTATGTTACCAGAAAACAGTGGTGCTGCAGGAATTTTTATCTCTGCTCCATACATATTTCAGTTAGAATATATGAAGGGTAAAGATAAACACCCATTTCTTAATAGATTTAAACCCATGGCACTGACAAACATGTCAGTTAATTACACAGGTTCAAACACATATTCTACCTTCTATGATGGTTCTCCCACACACATAAAAGTACAGATGTTGTTCAAGGAAATTAATCCAATTTACAAAGAAGATTATGATGAACTTAATCGCCAAGGCGACTTTTCAGTAGGTTACTAAAATGAGTTATTTCAGAGAACTACCCAACATATTCTATCAATCCCAATCAAAAGATAGAAATTCGTCATCCGAATATGTTCTGATTAAAAATCTTTTTAGAAGAACTAAGTTGCGTGATGATCTTAAAGATGTAGTAACTGCTTTTGACAGATATCAGATTGGTGAAGGAGAAAGACCAGATACGGTGGCAGATTATCTCTACGGAGATCCTGGTCTTGATTGGGTAGTTATGATAACAGCAAACATCATTAATGTAAGAGATCAGTGGCCATTATCTGATAAAGATCTCTACAGGTATGCAGATAATAAGTATGGCACAAAATTAAATGATGTGCGTTTTTACGAAACTACTGAGGTAAAAGATTCTTCAGGGAGACTTATTCTTCCCGCTGGTAAAGTTGTTGACAAAGATTTTAAAATTGCAAATCCTTCAACACCAACTGCAGATCTAAACCCAGTGGTGTCAGTTAGCAATTATGTTTACGAAGTTAGAGAAAATGATAAAAAAAGACAAATTTTTGTACTGAAAGATGAATACTTAGGAATGTTCCTTGAAGATATGAGAAATGAAATGAAATATGGACGTTCCTCTGAGTACATAAGTAGCAACGTAGCAGCAACTAGAAATACTAGAAATACATCCGCACAATAAAAAAGGGGGTCATTAGACCCCCTTTCTCTGTATCAGTCTTCTGCCAGTTTGGCAAAGTATGACAGAGCATCATCTTCATCTTCAGTTTTATTTGATGATAGAGTGATGTCGGGATCATTAAATCCACCACTGTTAGTAGCAACTGTGGAAGTATCCCCACGGTTAGAAGCACGAAACTCCTCTTCTTGTTCAACGGTCTCTTGATCCTGGAAATTAGGAGTACCCTTGTTACCCAGAACATAGTCCAGACGCTTCTTCAGAGTGTCATAGTCCTTGAACTGGTCAGCAGCAACGAGTTCTGCCAGGGAATATTCTTTCTTCCAGATTGCTTCCATGGCATCATCATCGTCTAGCAGAGCAGACTGTGCAGCGAACTCAGAGGAATCATAGTTACGATATCCTGCAACGTTCTTTGCCTTCAGTTTGAAGTTAGCACCTTGCCAGAAATCAAACGGATCGATTGCTTCCTCATCTTCAAACTCGGGTTGCATTGCGGCAGTGATCTTGTCAAAGATCTTCTTACCGAACTTGTAAAGCATGACTTTACCATC
>Ga0115013_10000580_pt1 | contig 22039 bp, 16 predicted proteins | sample SouAtlMetagenome_2_FD_88686 | JGI IMG/M metagenome (GOLD analysis project Ga0115013, IMG submission 88686) | Marine eukaryotic phytoplankton communities from Atlantic Ocean - South Atlantic ANT15 Metagenome | ecosystem: Environmental > Aquatic > Marine > Oceanic | place: South Atlantic Ocean...
AGGAAAGGCATAAAAGGATGCAATAGCTTCAATAAATTTTCCATTAAGCTAATGGTACTATTTAAGGTTTTACTGTCGATAGGTTTTTGATAATCTGGCTTAATAGACTCTAAATACCATGAACAGAAGTCGTCCCATACTAATCGGTATGTTAGCATTAGAGCTTCTGAAATTCTATATTTGGAATAGGCATCATTAATTAATTCTAATGTATACTGAAATTTATTTTCAAACCATTCGACTGCTATTTTAGACGACTCTGGCTGTTCGATGTCAGCAACTTCCCATCCTTTAATGAGGCGAGTAGCATTCCATATTTTATTGGAGAAATTTCTACCCTGTTCACATAGAGATTCATCAAATGGCAAATCATTACCTGCTGGTGAAGATAAAAGCATACCTACTCTTACACCGTCAGCTCCATATTTCTCAATAAGTTCAATAGGGTCAGGTGAATTTCCAAGTGATTTAGACATCTTTCTGCCTTGCTTATCACGTACAATTCCGGTTAGATAAACATTTTTAAAAGGCAAATCTCCTTTATACTCGTAACCAGACATTATCATTCGAGCTACCCAAAAGAATAAAATCTCAGGAGCTGTTACCAAATCGTTGGTAGGATAATAATAGTTTATTTCTTCATTATCAGGATTTCTTATTCCATCAAAAACGGAGATAGGCCATAACCATGACGAAAACCATGTATCCAATACATCTTCATCTTGTCTTAAGTCAGAAATAGTAATATCAAGCTTAATCTTTTGAGCCTCCGCTAGCGCTTCTTCAACTGATTCGGCTACTACATAATTATTACCATCATAATAATATGCTGGAATTTGTTGCCCCCACCACAATTGTCTAGAAACACACCAATCTTTGATGTTTTCCATCCAGTGTCGGTAGGTATTTTTAAATTTTTGAGGATGGAATTTTATAGTGTCATTCATGACATTTTCCAAAGCTGGTTTAGAAAAGTTTTCCATTTTGAAAAACCACTGCATAGATAACTTAGGTTCTATGACAACATCTGTTCTTTCAGAAAAACCAACTTTATTAACTAAACTTTCTACCTCAACCAAATGCTTAGTTTTCTCTAACTCTTGAGCTATTTCTTTTCTTACAATAAATCGGTCTTTTCCTATAAATAATTGAGCAGATTCATTGAGTGTACCATCATCGTTGAGTATATCTATGACTTCTAAATTATGCTTATCGCCAAGCTGATAATCATTGATATCATGAGCAGGGGTAACTTTCAGTGCACCTGTACCAAATTCCATATCAACATAGTCATCAAAAATAATAGGTACAGAACGGTTAATGAGTGGCACAATAGCTTTTTTACCCTTGAGGTGGATATAACGTTCATCATTAGGATTGACACAAATGGCGCTATCACCTAATATTGTTTCTGGACGAGTTGTGGCAACCGTTAAATATTCTTCTGTACCCTCAATTTTATAGCGTATGTGGTATAAATTAGATTGCACTTCCTTGTGAATTACCTCCTCATCAGAAAGAGCTGTTTGTGCGCTAGGGTCCCAATTGACCATTCTTACGCCTCTATATATCAATCCTTTTTGGTGTAAATCGACAAATACCTTGATGACAGACTCACTCATATCATCATCCATAGTGAACTTCGTTCTGTCCCAATCGCATGAAGCCCCTAATTTTTTAAGTTGTTCGAGGATAATTCCTCCATGCTTTTCCTTCCACTCCCAAGCGTGAGTCATAAATTCTTCACGACTTAAATCAGATTTATCAATGCCTTCGCTAGCTAATTTCTGAACAACCTTAGCTTCTGTTGCAATTGAAGCATGATCTGTACCAGGCACCCAACAAGTATTGAAACCTTCCATACGAGCCTTGCGAATTAATACATCTTGCAAGGTATTATTTAACATATGCCCCATATGTAGAACTCCCGTAACATTAGGAGGTGGAATGACTATGGTGTAAGCCTCTCTACTGTCTGGCGTAGAATTAAAATAACCTTTTGCTAACCAATGGTCGTACCACTTTGCTTCAGCACTGTTCGAATCGTATGTTTTTGGAATACTCATTTATATATATGTAATCGGATTGCCAAAAATAATATTTTAGACCTAAAATTGCTTATATAAATAAGATAATTAGAACACAATAATTTGTTACATTTGTTGTTCATATTTGTATAATAAATCAAAAGATATATTTAAAGATGAAAAAGATATTTCTAGCAATAGCATTAATCAGTGGTTTTATGGTAACTCAAGCACAAACTAAAGCGCCTAATGAAAAACAAGCTGTAAATGGTCCTAAGATGGAATTTGAAACCTCAGTTATGGATTATGGTCTTATCGAGCATAATGCAGATGGTAAAAGAGAATTTGTTTTAACTAATACAGGAAATGCACCTCTAATAATTTCTAATGCTAAGGGTAGTTGTGGATGTACTGTACCTACTTGGCCAAAAGCACCAATAGCACCAGGCGAGTCTGCATCTATTGGAGTTAAATATGCCACTAACAGAATTGGAAAATTTACAAAAACAATTACGTTAACAACAAACGCCCCAGAAAAAACAAAGATTTTGACTATTAAAGGTGAAGTGAAAAAGCCTGTTGAAGCTCCAGCTGCACCAACAAAACCAAAATCTTCAGTTTTAGAAGTAAAATAATATAGAATTTCTATTTTAAATTAATACCAACGCCTCCTTAATTGGGGGTGTTTTTTTATTCGATAGCTATGCCAAACATCTCTAATAAAGGCACAAAAATGCCAGAGTCACCAATACGAAAGTTAGTTCCTTTTGCTGAAGGAGCTAAAAAAAAGGGTAAAACGGTATTTCACCTTAACATAGGCCAACCTGATATAGAATCACCCAAATTGGCTATTGATGCTATACATAATTTCAATCATAAGGTAGTAGAGTATAGCCATTCGGCAGGCTTTGAAAGCTATAGAAAAGGCTTAGCAACTTATTACCAAAAATTAGGAATTGACATCGACTACAATGACGTTATGGTAACGACTGGTGGCTCTGAAGCCTTGCTATTTGGACTAAATTCCTGTTTAGACAATGGCGATGAAATCATAATTCCAGAACCTTTTTACGCCAACTATAACGGTTTTTCTATTTCTGCAGGGGTAAAAGTTAGGCCCATTACAACAAGTATTAATGATGACTTTGCACTACCTGCTATAGAAGAATTTGAAAAACTAATTACGCCTCAAACCAAAGCTATTTTGATATGCAATCCGGGTAATCCTACTGGCTATTTGTATTCAAAAGAAGAATTAGAAACATTGAGAGATATTGTCATCAAACACGACTTGTTTTTGTTTGCTGACGAAGTATACAGAGAATTTTGCTACGATGGAAACACACACCATTCTGTATTGAACATTGAAGGCTTGGAACAACACACCGTAGTGATAGATTCTACTTCTAAACGATACAGCATGTGTGGTATTCGTGTGGGCTGTATGATTTCTAAGAATAAAGAGCTTATGGCGACCGCCTTAAAATTTGCTCAAGCCCGTTTGTCACCCCCAACCTTTGGTCAAGTAGCTGGTGAAGCGGCACTTAGCACACCCCAATCTTATTTTGACGAAGTCAGTACGGAGTATGTTCAACGTAGAGATTTACTGATAGAAGGGCTGAATAAAATAGAAGGCGTGATATGTCCAAAACCTAAAGGAGCCTTTTACTGCATCGCTCAATTGCCGGTTGATAATGCCGATAAATTCGCTCAATGGCTATTGGAAGAATTTGAACATGAAGGCAAAACACTTATGGTAGCACCAGCAGCAGGTTTTTATTCTACACCTAATACGGGCACCAATCAAGTGCGTATTGCTTATGTGCTGAACCAAGAAGCTCTTACTCAAGCTATTGTTTGTTTGGAAAAAGCTCTTGAAGTTTATACGGGAAGAATAGGCTAATGGACTTAGAGAAACACCGATCTCTAGTCCGACAAAAAGCGAAAGAAAACAAGAAGTTCTTTCAACAACTCAAGAGAGTAAAACCCAAAGTCTTGGACCAAAAAATGCACCAATTGCATGAAGAAGTCTTTGATTGTACGGATTGTTTGGAGTGCGCCAACTGCTGTAGCACTACAGGGCCATTATTTACCGATAAAGACATTAGCCGAATAGCCAAAAACCTCCGAATAAAACCTTCAGAATTTACCGAGAAGTACTTAAGAATAGACGAAGATAAAGACTACGTTTTACAGCAAGTTCCCTGTGCTTTTCTTGGGGTAGATAATAGATGTAGTATTTATGAGGTTCGCCCAAAGGCTTGTCGTGAGTTCCCACACACAGACCGAATAAAACAATTCCAAATACTCGACTTAACTCAAAAAAATGTGGCGGTTTGCCCAGCGGTTTACGAGATTGTAGAGAAACTTAAAACTATTTAGAGTTTACAAATGCAATCCACATTCAGTTTTATCTAAGCCTTCCCACCTGCCAGAACGGTTTTTTCCAGCCTTAGTACAATGTCTACAGCCAATAGATTCGTAGCCTTTTGCGAACATGGGGTGAGCTGGTAAGCTATTTAGCTAGAAGAATTTATCTTTAGCTACAGTATCCATATCAAATAAAGGGTGAGCTAAAATGGTAATGAGTATTGCTCTACAAATATAAAAAAACCTTATTGGTAAATAAGATAAGTAATTCTCATCTGTTCAAATTCTAGCAATTCTTCAGACCAGCTTTGTATAATTTCTTCTTCAGATTTTCCATCAATTATGGATAACCTTAAAGTATTTCCTCCAGCTAGTTTATCAAAGAAAGTATTGAAAAAGTCTTCTTTTTCTGGACATTCATTATAAGCATCTATTAAAAAAGACAAATCTAATTGGCTGAGTGAAGCAAATTGGCTCAAATCTTGGCCATAACATCTTTCTCCCTGATGTTTAGGATACTTAGCTCCTGCTCCACTTTCTGGCACAAATGAATAATAACTTTCTAAAAAAGGTGCGCCATAGTGCTGAAAAGGTAAATCTGTCCCTCTGCCTACGCTTATATTGGTTCCTTCAAACAAACATAAAGAGGGGTATAAATTGACGGCTTGAGCATTGGGTAAATTGGGTGATGGCTTTACCGGTAAATCGTATGGTATTTGCTTGTTATATCCCAACATAGGAATAACTGTTAAATCACATTCTACACTATCCGTTAGCCACTTCTCGCCATTTATCATTTGAGCATACTCGCCGATAGTCATACCGTGAACGATAGGTATGGGGTGCATACCTACAAAAGAACGATAAGCAATATCTAAAATAGGGCCATCGATATAATGCCCGTTGGGATTAGGTCTATCCAAAACAATTAATGGAATATTGTTTTGTGCTGCCGACTCCATCACATAATGCAAGGTCGATATATAGGTATAAAAACGAGCACCTACATCTTGTATGTCAAACACTAAAATTTCAATCCCTTCTAATTGTGATGGGCTCGGTTTTTTATTACTACCATACAATGATATGATAGGAAGTTCTGTTTGTTCATCAATTCCACTTTCTATGTGAGCACCTGCATCGGCAGTTCCTCTAAAGCCGTGTTCTGGACTAAAGACTTTAACCACTTGAAGTTTTGCGCTCAACAAAGAATCTACCAAATGTGTTGTGCCAATAAGAGAGCTTTGATTGCCTACTACACCAATAGCCTTACACTTAAGTAATGGAAAATACTTAGCAGTTCTCTCTGCACCAACTTGCAAACTTTCATTTGCACTTGAACAATGTAAAAAGACCAAAAGGCAAAGGAATAAATGTTTAATTTTATAGCGCATAATTTATGAATTTATCATTTTTCATAGCCCAACGACTTATTGGCAAAAACGAACACCGTTTTTCTCGACCTGTTATTCGCATATCTATTACAGCTATAGCTTTGAGTCTAACGGTTATGTTGATGTCGCTTGCTATCATAAAAGGTTTTCAAAACGAAATTACAGACAAAGTTATTGGTTTCAGCTCTCATATTCAAGTGAGTAATTTCAGTAACGGAAAATCCTACGAATCTACGCTTTTAAAACATACAGATTCCTTAAAACTATTTCTTTCAAAGATAGAAGACATAAAACACATTCAATCCTATGCTACCAAAGCTGGAATCATTAAAACCGATAATGAGATTCAAGGTGTGGTGCTTAAAGGTGTAAGTAGTGATTTTGACAGCACATTTATTAAAAACATCTTAATACAAGGCAAAATACCATCTTTTGGAAGGCTTAAAAGGTCTAATAAAGTATTGATTTCTCAAACTATAGCCAATCAATTGAATCTAAACATTGGCGATGGCTTTCAAATGTACTTTATCCAACAACCTGTAAGAGTTCGTCAATTTAAAATTGCAGGTATTTATGATAGTGGTGTTGCCGAATTTGACGAAATGCTGGTCTTGGGAGATATTGGACACATTCAGAAACTCAATAAATGGTCAGCAAATGATGTAGGAGGGCTAGAAATACAACTTCATAATTTTGAAGATTTAGAAAAGATAAATCAAGAAGTTTATTCCAATATAGGTTTTGATTTAAACGCTAGAACCGTTATTGATAATAACCCTCAGCTTTTTGATTGGCTTGATTTACAAAATATGAATGTTAGGGTTATACTAATCCTTATGTTAATTGTTGGTGCAATTAACATGATAACGGCCTTATTTATTCTTATTTTGGAGCAGTCTCAACTCATTGGCACACTTAAGGCTTTGGGTAGTCAAAACTGGCGCATTAGAAAAGTGTTTATTTATCATTCATTATATTTAATTCTTAGAGGCATGTTTTGGGGCAACTTAATAGGACTGAGTCTTTGTTGGATTCAGAAACAATTTCAAATTTTGAAATTAGACAAGACCACTTATTATATGTCATATGTACCTATTGACCTCAATATTGCTCATATTTTTGCTCTAAACATTGGCACCTTCATTGTCTGTTGGCTAATGCTTATCATTCCATCTTATTTAATCAGTAAAATAAATCCCATTAAAGCGATTCGATTTGAATAATAAAAGAAACATAAATGGTAAATTTGTACTATGAATTTTTATAATCACATTATAGAAACTATTGGTAATACACCAATGGTAAAATTGAACAAAGTAGTAGATACAAAAGCACTTGTTTTGGCTAAGGTAGAAAGTTTTAATCCCGGTCATTCCACTAAAGATAGAATGGCTTTAAAAATGATTGAAGATGCAGAGAAAGCTGGACTTCTTAAAGAAGGTGGCACAGTAATTGAAGGTACTTCTGGTAATACTGGCATGGGCTTAGCACTAGCTTGTATTCAGAAAGGATACAAACTCATTTGCACCATTTCAGATAAGCAATCCAAAGAAAAAATGGATATTCTAAAAGCTATGGGTGCAGAGGTTTATGTCTGCCCAACTAATGTAGCTCCAGATCACCCCGAATCATACTACTCTGTTGCTAAACGTCTTAATGAAGAAATTCCAAACTCATTTTATCCTAATCAATACGATAATCTATCCAATAGATTAGCGCATTATGAATCCACTGGTCCTGAAATTTGGAAACAAACAGATGGTAAAATTACCCATTTCATAGTTGGTGTTGGAACCGGGGGAACGATTTCAGGTATTGCTAAATTCCTCAAAGAAAAAAATTCGAATATCAAAATTTGGGGGGTCGATTCTTACGGTTCTGTTTACAAAAAATATCACGAAACGGGTGTGTTTGATGAAAATGAGATTTATTCTTATATCACTGAAGGTATTGGAGAAGATATTTTGCCTGAAAATGTAGACTTTGACCTAATTGACCATTTTGAAAAAGTGACTGATAAAGATGGTGCTATCTATGCCCGTCGTTTAGCTAAAGAAGAAGGTATTTTTGCTGGCTACTCATGTGGTAGTGCTATTGCTGGACTCAATCAGCTAAAGAGTCAACTCAATAAAGATGATGTTGTGGTCGTTCTATTACATGACCATGGAAGCAGATATGTTGGCAAAATTTTTAACGATGATTGGATGAGAGAACAAAAGTTCATAGAATAGTTAATAAACTATTTTAAATCATAAATAAGTCCATTTTTTAATGTGTATATTTACATTTGCTTAATTTAAGACGAACAAAAATACAATAATGAAGACTGCAAAATTCGATAAAAACCATTCTAAAGAATTCATCACTGAACTTAGAAAATCGGTTGATGAATATTTCAAAAAAAATAATAAAACAAGATTTGGTAACACTAATATGGTATTAAAGAGCATCTTTATGCTATCATTATACTATATCCCTTATGGTGTGGCTGTTTCTGGTGTTGTAACAAATAATTGGATTTATTGGTTGCTTTGGGTGTGTATGGGTGTTGGTATGGCAGGAATAGGACTATCTATTATGCACGATGCTAATCACGGTTCATATTCAAAAAATAAAGTTGTGAATAGACTTTTTGGCATTACATTAAATCTAATGGGCGGAAGTGCTAAAAACTGGCGTATTCAACACAACAGATTGCATCATACGTTTACCAATGTTCACGAAATGGATCCCGATGTAAGCCCAATGGGATTACTTCGTTTTTCTCCTGATGCCCCCCTAAAAAAGATTCATAAACTACAACATATTTATGCTTGGTTCTTCTATGGGCTAATGACATTTTCGTGGGCTACAAACAAGGAGTTTAAACAACTAAATGAGTTTAAAAAGGATGGTTTCATAAGCAAAAAAGAACATACACCATTGATGCTCGAAATGGTAGCTTGGAAAATTATTTATTACGCTTATATGTTTGTTATCCCTTACTTTGTTGTTGGTGGTATTTCATTTGGCTTTTGGTTGTTATGTTTCTTCAGTCTTCACTTTGTAGCAGGCTTTATTTTAGCTACCATTTTTCAAACGGCTCATATTATGCCAGAGTGCGATTATCCAGTAGCCAATAAAGAAGGAACCATTGAAAACAATTGGGCAATACACCAATTACAAACTACTTCTAATTACGCTCCTAAAAGTCGATTTTTCTCTTGGTTTGTTGGAGGATTAAATTTTCAAGTTGAGCACCATTTATTTCCTAATATATGTCACGTTCACTACAAGAATATTTCTCATATCGTGAAAGAAAAAGCTGAAAAGCATGGATTACCCTATTATAGTCAGAAAAGCTATATACAGGCAATTATAGAACACACTAAAATGCTTAAATCTTTAGGGCAAGCTTAAAATTTTAAAAAGAATAGGACAAAAAAACCACTCATTGAGTGGTTTTTTTATTATTTATGCCTCAGCTGTTGGCCCACTAAAACTTAGTGGAATGTTGCTTTGAGAATCAACATTCTTGATTGGACCGTGTTGAGATTCAAATTTAGATACGTTATCATTAAGAGCTTTTAGAAGTCGCTTGGCATGTTGTGGTGTCAAAACAATTCTTGATTTAACTTTTGCCTTTGGCACACCAGGCATAACCTTAATAAAATCGACAACAAACTCTGAGGGTGAATGGTTAATTATAGCCAAATTGCTATATATACCTTCAGCTACCTCTTCAGTGAGCTCAATATTAAGTCCTTTTTTATCTTCAGCCATAATGAATCTATTTATACTTCCTCAGAAGGTACTTCTTCCTCCTTGGCAGCCATTAACTGATCAAACTCTTCTTGAGAACCAACTACAAGATCATCCCAAACACGAAGACCTGTACCTGCTGGAATTTTATGTCCAACAATAACATTCTCTTTCAAACCTTCTAATCCATCTCGCTTACCGTTAATAGCAGCAGCGTTAAGAACTTTGGTAGTTTCTTGGAAGGAAGCAGCAGATACCCAACTGTTAGTTTGTAGTGCAGCTCTAGTAATACCTTGAATACGTTGTTCACTCGTAGCAGGAACTGCTTCACGAGCTTCAACTGTTTTCAAATCTTTTCTTCTCAATCTAGAATTTTCTTCTCTTAACTTTCTTGCAGATACAATTTGACCTGCTTTAAGCACTTGAGAATCACCAGTTTCTTCAACCACTTTCATACCAAAGATTCTGTCATTCTCTTCCATAAATTCTAACTTGGTAATGATTTGACCATCTAAGAATTTGGTGTCACCTGCATCAACAACGTTCATCTTACGCATCATTTGTCTAACGATAACTTCGAAGTGCTTATCATTTATCTTCATTCCCTGAAGTCTATATACTTCTTGAATTTCGTTTACGATGTATTCTTGAACAGCAGTAGGACCTTTAATTCTCAAAATATCAGATGGTGTAATAGCACCATCACATAAAGGCATACCCGACTTTACAAAGTCATTTTCCTGAACTAAAATATGTTTAGATAAAGGAATCAAGTATTTAGAAACCTCACCAGTTTTAGACGTAATGATTACTTCTTTGTTACCACGCTTAATTTTTGGACCAAAAGTAACGATACCATCAATTTCAGTCACAACAGCTGGATTAGATGGATTACGTGCTTCGAATAACTCTGTCACACGTGGAAGACCACCAGTAATATCACCTAAAGAAGATGCCAGCCTTGGAATCTTGGCAATGATTTGTCCAGATTTAATTGCTTGTCCATCATCAACAGATAAGTGAGCTTTTACAGGAATACTATATGACCTTGTTTGCTCTCCTTTTTTGTTAACAACACTGATAGTAGGATTAAGTGTTTTATCCTTACGCTCAATCATTACTTTTTCTTCAAAACCAGTCTGCTCATCAGATTCTACTCGGTACGATAATCCTTCCTGAATATCTTGGAAAGTAATCTTTCCATCAAATTCTGAAATAATTACAGCATTGTATGGATCCCAATCACAAATCTTAGTTCCTTTCTTCACCTTCTTATCTGCTTCTATATACAAGGTAGAACCGTAAGGAATGTTATTTGTTGAAAGAACTATTCCTAGTTTTTCATCGATTATTCTAATCTCAGAAGTACGGCTAATTACCATTTTGATTTTTTCACCATCTTCATTAACTGAATCGATAAGTTTCAAGTCATCGATTTCAACTTTACCATCGAATTTAGCTACTACACTAGACTCCGATGCAATTTTTGATGCTGTACCACCAAAGTGGAATGTTCTTAATGTTAACTGTGTACCTGGCTCACCAATAGACTGAGCAGCAACTACACCAACCGTATCACCTGGTACAGCCATACTAGCTGTGGATAGGTTTTTTCCGTAACATTTCGCACACACTCCTTTTTTGGCCTCACAAGTAAGTACTGAACGTACTTCAACAGATTCGATTTTAGCCTCTTCAATTGCTTTAGCCATATTATCAGTAATCATCTCACCATTAGCAACGATTATATTACCGTCAGAATCATAAACATCGTGTAAAGAAACACGACCTGAAATTCTATCTTTTAATGGTTCAACGATTTCATCATTTTTCTTGTATGCAGAAATTTCAAGACCTCTTAGAGTACCACAATCTTCTATTTTGACAACAACGTCTTGTGATGAGTCAACAAGTCTTCTTGTTAAATAACCTGCATCGGCAGTTTTAAGTGCTGTATCGGCAAGACCTTTACGAGCACCGTGAGTAGAAATGAAGTACTCAAGAATAGATAAACCTTCTTTAAAGTTGGCAATAATTGGGTTTTCAATAATAGCAGCACCACTCTTATCACCTGATTTTTGTGGTTTTGCCATTAGACCTCTCATACCACCTAACTGCTTAATTTGTTCTTTAGAACCTCTTGCACCTGAGTCAAGCATCATGTATACAGAATTGAATCCTTCTTTGTCTGAGCTCAATTGCTTCATTACCCTTTCAGTAAGGTGTGCATTAGTATTAGACCAAATATCAATAACTTGGTTGTACCTTTCGTTATTGGTAATGAATCCCATATTGTAGTTGGCTGTTACTTCATCAACCTGATTATAGGCATCAGATACCATAGTATCTTTTTCTTCAGGAATAATAACGTCTCCAAGGTTAAATGATAATCCACCTTTGAATGCGAAATTATAACCAATACCCTTGATATTATCTAAGAATTCTGCTGTTTTAGCAATACCAGAAACATTAAGGACTTCACCAATAATATCTCTTAAGGCTTTCTTAGTAAGTAGTTTATCAATGAAGCCAACTTCCTCAGGAACAAATTCATTAAATAAAACTCTACCAACTGAAGTCTCAATCAATTTTGTTTCTAATTCGCCTTTGTCATTCTTAATCTGCGCTCTTACTTTAATGATAGCGTGTAAGTCAACTCTACCTTCATTAAAGGCAATTTTAACTTCTTCATCAGAATAAAATGCTAAACCTTCTCCTTTAGCTCCTTTTAATGGCTTAGTCATATAGTAAAGACCTAATACCATATCCTGAGATGGTACAGTAACTGGCGCACCATTAGCTGGATTTAGAATATTGTGAGAAGCTAACATTAAAAGCTGTGCTTCTAATACTGCTGCTTCACCTAATGGTAAGTGAACAGCCATTTGGTCACCGTCAAAATCGGCGTTAAATGCAGTACAAACAAGAGGGTGAAGACGAATAGCTTTTCCTTCTATCATTACTGGCTGGAAAGCTTGAATACCTAAACGGTGTAGAGTTGGGGCACGATTTAGTAGAACAGGATGTCCTTTCATCACGTTCTCTAAAATATCCCATACTACAGGCTCTCTTTTGTCAATAATCTTTTTAGCAGATTTTACTGTTTTAACAATACCTCTATCAATCATTTTACGAATGATGAAAGGCTTGAACAATTCAGCTGCCATATTTTTTGGTAAACCACATTCGTGCATTTTCAATTCAGGACCTACAACAATAACTGAACGTGCTGAATAATCTACACGCTTACCTAGTAGATTTTGACGGAAACGTCCTTGCTTACCTTTTAAACTATCAGATAATGATTTTAACGCTCTGTTAGATTCTGTTTTAACAGCACTTGATTTTCTAGAGTTATCAAATAATGAATCAACAGATTCTTGAAGCATTCTTTTTTCATTTCTTAGAATTACTTCAGGAGCTTTAATTTCAATTAATCTTTTCAGACGGTTATTTCTAATAATAACTCTTCTGTATAAGTCATTCAAGTCAGATGTCGCAAAACGACCACCATCAAGCGGCACTAATGGTCTTAACTCAGGTGGAATAACAGGTATAACCTTGACAATCATCCACTCTGGTTTATTTTCTATTCTTGAATTTGCATCTCTAAATGATTCTATAACTTGTAATCTCTTTAGAGCCTCAGCTTTTCTTTGTTGTGAAGTTTCAGTATTAGCCTTGTGACGTAAATCAAAAGATAATTGATCTAAATCTAGCTTTCTTAAAAGCTCTATCAATGCTTCAGCACCCATTTTAGCAATGAATTTTTGAGGGTCTTCATCGTCTAAATAACGGTTTTCTGCTGGAATCTTTTCTAAAGTATCTAGGTATTCGTCTTCTGTTAAGAAATCTAAAAATTGTAGAGGTTCTCCTTCTTGATTGGTTGCCGATCCTGGCTGAATGACTACATACCTTTCGTAGTAAATAATCATATCCAACTTCTTACTTGGTAATCCAAGTAAATATCCAATTTTATTAGGGTTAGATTTAGAATACCAAATGTGTGCTACTGGCACCACTAACTGAATATGACCTGTTCGCTCTCTACGTACTTTCTTTTCAGTTACTTCAACACCACAACGATCACATACTATACCTCTGTATCGAATACGCTTATATTTACCACAATGACATTCAAAATCTTTGGTAGGTCCAAAAATACGCTCACAGAATAAACCATCTCTTTCAGGTTTGTATGTTCTGTAGTTAATAGTTTCTGGTTTTGTTACCTCTCCACTAGATTTAGAAAGTATATCTTCTGGTGAAGCTAGACTTATCGTAATATTGTTGAAACTAGTGTTTACTTCGTTTTTACCTTTTCTTATTGCCATATCTATTTATTATAGAGTATTAAGATTAAAATATTAGTCTAAAGTCACTTTAAGTCCAAGACCTAACAACTCGTGCATCAATACATTGAATGATTCAGGAATACCTGGTGTTGGCATCGGACTGCCTTTTACAATAGCTTCGTAAGCTTTAGCACGTCCAACTACATCATCAGATTTTACTGTTAACATTTCTTGTAGAATGTTTGCAGCACCATAACCTTCGAGTGCCCAAACCTCCATCTCCCCAAGTCTTTGACCACCAAACTGAGCTTTACCACCGAGTGGTTGCTGAGTAATTAGTGAGTAAGGACCTATTGAACGAGCATGCATCTTATCGTCAACCATGTGACCAAGTTTCAGCATGTAGATTATACCTACTGTTGCAGGTTGATCAAAACGCTCACCAGTACCACCGTCATAAAGATAGGTTTGTCCAAATCTTGGTAAACCAGCAGCATCAGTTTCTTTGTTGATGTCATCTATAGAAGCACCATCAAAAACAGGAGTAAAGTATTTTCTATCTAATTTTTGACCAGCCCAACCTAAAACAGTTTCATAAATCTGTCCAAGGTTCATACGAGATGGTACACCTAATGGATTCAATACAATATCTACAGTAGAACCATCTTCTAAGAATGGCATATCTTCATCACGAACAATTTTGGCAACGATACCTTTGTTACCGTGACGACCTGCTAACTTGTCACCTACTTGAACTTTACGTTTTTTAGCAACATAAACTTTTGCTAACTTGAGTACACCAGCAGGAAGTTCATCTCCAACAGTAACCGCAAATTTCTTTCTACGGAAATCACTCAACAACTCACTGTTCTTTAATAAAAAGTTGTTCATCAAAGTTTGAATCTTGAAATTCAATTCTTTATCAACTACCCACTTTGTTTTGTGTGTGTTTACTGTATCATAATCAATTGCTTGAAGAGCTTTAAGCGTATATTTAACTCCTTTAGGAATCAAATCATCACCAAAACTACTTACAATACCTTGTGAAGTCTTACCACTTAGAATGGTAAATAATTTGTTCACTAGTATTGATTTGAGCTCAGCAGCTTTTTGATTGTACTCTTTTTCAAGAATAGCAACAGTTTCTTTGTCCATTGCTCGTGTTCTCTTATCCTTAACAGATTTAGAGAATAACTTCTTGTCAATTACTACACCTTTGAATGAAGGTCTTGCTTTCAAAGAAGCATCTTTTACATCTCCAGCTTTATCACCAAAAATAGCTTTAAGAAGCTTTTCTTCTGGCGTTGGGTCAGATTCTCCTTTAGGAGTAATCTTACCGATGATGATGTCACCAGCTTTGATATCTGCTCCAATACGAATCATTCCGTTTTCATCTAAATCCTTAGTTGCTTCTTCAGAAACATTAGGAATGTCTGCCGTCAATTCTTCTGGACCTCTCTTAGTATCTCTTACATTTACTAACATCTCTTCAATGTGAATCGATGTAAATAAATCTTCTCTAACTACACGTTCAGAAAGTACAATTGCATCCTCAAAGTTATAACCTTTCCAAGGCATGAATGCCACTTTAAGGTTTCTACCAATAGCTAATTCGCCATTTTGAGTTGCGTATCCTTCACATAATACTTGCCCTTTAACAACTTTATCACCTTTGACAACAATTGGTTTAAGATTTATACATGTGTTTTGATTGGTTTTCTTGAATTTAGTAAGGCTATATACTTTTACATCATCATCAAATGAAATTAACTTCTCTTCATCTGACATTTCATATCGAATATGAATTTCATTAGCATCAACATATTCAACAATACCATTGCCTTCAGCATTAACAAGTACTCTTGAGTCACGAGCTACTTGAGGTTCAAGTCCCGTACCAACAATTGGAGCATCTGATTGTAATAAAGGAACAGCTTGACGCATCATGTTAGAACCCATCAGTGCACGATTTGCATCATCGTGCTCCAAGAAAGGAATTAAAGAGGCAGCGATAGAGGCAATTTGGTTTGGAGCAACATCCATTAGAGTAATGTTTTGTGGCTCTGTCACTGGATAATCTCCTTCAAATCTTGCTTTTACACGCTCTACTTCAAAATTACCTTTTTCAGTAATTGGAGCATTGGCTTGAGCAATAGTCATGTTGTTTTCTTCCTCAGCAGTAAGATAAATTGGTTGTTCATCAACTTTCACAACACCTTCTTCTACCTTTCGATAAGGTGTCTCAATAAATCCAAGATTATTAACTTTTGCATATACGCAAAGTGAAGAAATTAGACCAATATTTGGTCCCTCAGGAGTTTCAATTGGACACAATCTACCGTAGTGAGTATAATGAACGTCACGCACCTCAAAACCTGCTCTTTCTCTGGAAAGACCACCAGGCCCTAGTGCAGACATTCTTCTTTTGTGTGTGACCTCAGCTAAAGGATTGGTTTGATCCATAAACTGAGACAACTGATTTGTTCCAAAGAATGAATTTATTACAGAGGATAGGGTTTTAGCATTAATCAAGTCAACTGGTGTAAATACCTCGTTGTCTCTAACGTTCATTCTTTCTCTAATGGTTCTAGCCATTCTTGAAAGACCTAAACTAAATTGATTAGAAAGCTGTTCTCCAACTGTTCTTACCCTTCTGTTACTTAAGTGATCAATATCATCAACGTTAGTTTTTGAGTTTGCTAACTCTACTAAGTTTTTAATGATTGAGATGATATCTTCTTTAGTTAAAATTTGGGTGTTAGAATCAACATCTAATCCCAATTTCTTATTAATTCTAAAACGTCCAACCTCACCTAGGCTATAACGTTGCTCAGAGAAAAATAGTTTATCGATAATGCCTCTTGCTGTTTCCTCATCTGGCGGCTCAGCATTACGAAGTTGTCTATAGATATAAATAACCGCTTCTTTTTCAGAGTTAGTAGGGTCTTTTTGAAGCGTGTTGTAGATGATAGCATATTCAGAAGTAGAAACGTCTTCTTTGTGAAGAAGAACAGTTTTCGAACCTGAATCTATAATATCATCAATATGTTCTTTTTCAATGACAGTTTCTCTGTCAATGATTACTTCATTTCTTTCGATAGAAACAACCTCACCTGTATCTTCATCTACGAAATCTTCTATCCAAGTTTTAAGTATTCTAGCGGCTAACTTTCTTCCAACAACTCTTTTCAAAGCAGCTTTGCTAACTCTTACCTCGTCAGCTAGGTTGAAAATTTCTAGAATATCTTTGTCGTTTTCAAAGCCAATAGAACGTAACAATGTAGTTACAGGTAACTTTTTCTTTCTGTCAATATATGCATACATGACATTGTGTATGTCAGTAGCAAATTCTATCCACGAACCTTTGAAAGGTATTACTCTAGCCGAATATAATTTTGCTCCATTGGCATGGAAGCTGTGACCAAAGAATACCCCTGGCGAACGGTGTAACTGAGAAACTACCACTCTTTCAGCACCGTTTATTACAAATGAACCCTTAGGAGTCACGTAAGGAACCGAACCTAAGAAAACTTCTTGTTCGATGGTTTCAAAATCCTCGTGATCAGGGTCTGTACAGTATAATTTAAGTTTTGCTTTTAAAGGCACTTTGTAAGTTAATCCTCTTTCAATACACTCTTCGATGGAGTATCTTGGTGGGTCGATGTTATAATCAATAAACTCTAATACAAAGTTATTTCTCGAATCAGAGATAGGAAAATGATCATTGAACACCTGCCATAAACCTTCTTCTTTTCTTGTATCAGCAGAAACACCGATTTGGAAAAAGTCTTTAAAAGCACCTATTTGAATGTCCAAAAAATCAGGATAGGTAAGCTGATTTTTGATAGATGCAAAATTGATTCTATTGGTAGTTTTATTTGAAGCCAACTTGATAAATGTTTTTGTTAAAAAATAAATCGTTTGTAAACACAAAAGGGTTTAAGCTTTAAACGCTATGTTTAAAGCCTAAACCATTAAGGATAGTAGTGTAAACTTATTTAAGTTCCACTTCAGCACCTGCACCCTCTAGTTGGGTTTTTAATGCTTCAGCTTCATCTTTAGCTACACCTTCTTTAATTGGAGCTGGTGCACCGTCTACAATATCTTTAGCTTCTTTAAGACCAAGACCTGTCAACTCTTTTACAAGTTTTACAACAGCTAACTTAGATCCTCCAGCGGCTTTTAAGATTACATCGAATTCTGATTTCTCCTCAGCAGCGTCTCCGCCACCTCCAGCAGCAGGTCCAGCAACAGCTACAGCAGCAGCTGCAGGCTCTATTCCGTACTCATCTTTTAAGATATCAGCTAATTCACTTACTTCTTTTACAGTCAAGTTTACTAACTGTTCTGCGAAAGCTTTTAAATCTGCCATGTTTAATTTAGTTTAATAGTTATACATTTTATTTAATGTGGAAGCATTAAAAATTAGTGGTGCGTAATCACTAAGATTTTCATTCTGATCGCTCAGATAATGTTTTTAAAATTCCAGAAAGTTGACCTCCTGCTGATTGCAGCGAAGAAATAACTGTCTTCGGTGGTGACTGAAGTAGTGTAATAATTTCTCCAATCAATTCGTCTTTTGACTTGAGTGAACACAATACCTCAACTTGATCATCACCAAAATAGAAACTCTCTTCGATAAAAGCCGACTTTAAAAGTGGCTTATCTTCTTTCTTTCTAAATTCTTTTATAATTTTTGCTGGAGCATTAGTAGACTCTGCAAACATAATTGCTGTATTTCCTTTTAAAGAATCATACATTTGAGCGAAGTCAACATCATTTTTCTCCATTGCTTTTCTAAGTAATGTATTTTTAATCACCTGGATTTGAACATTACTTTTGTAGCACAAACGTCTTAAGTCACTGTTACTTGCAGCATTTAAACCAGCAATATCAGTAAGATAAAAGTTTTTATTTTCGACTAGTTGAGCACTTAGCTCATCAATTGCTTTATTTTTTTCTTCTCTTGTCATAACTAATAACTGATTTAGATAGATTTTTCATCAATTCGAACACTTGGACTCATCGTCGAAGACATGTACACGCTTTGCATGTATGTACCCTTAGATGCCGATGGCTTAAGCTTCAATATTGTTTGTAAAAGTTCATTGGCATTATCGACTAATTTTGAAGGATCAAAAGAGGCTTTACCAATAGCACAATGGATAATACCAAACTTGTCTACTTTAAAATCGATTTTACCTTTCTTAACGTCAGAAACTGCTTTACCAACTTCCATAGTTACTGTACCAGTCTTAGGGTTAGGCATTAAACCTCTTGGTCCTAAAACACGACCTAAAGCACCTAATTTACCCATTACGGAAGGCATAGTTATGATAACATCAATATCCGTCCAGCCTTCTTTTAGTTTTTCAATATAATCCTCAAGACCAACATAATCAGCACCTGCTTCTTTAGCTTCAGCTTCTTTGTCAGCTGTTACCAATGCTAGTACTTTAACATCTTTACCTGTACCATGCGGAAGTGTTACAACACCTCTAACCATCTGGTTGGCTTGTTTTGGATCAACACCTAATTTAACTGCGATGTCCACTGATGCATCAAACTTGGCTTTAGAAATTGACTTCATTAAACCTACTGCATCAGTTAGAGAATAAGCTAAAGTCTTATCAATAAGAGCAGAAGCTTCTTTCATATTTTTACTAACTCCCATATCCTTATTTTTTTTGTGGTGCAGTACCACCTTTGACTGTTAAACCCATACTTCTTGCTGTTCCAGCAATCATCATCATAGCTGAATCTACTGAGAAGGCATTTAAATCTGCCATTTTATCTTCAGCAATAGTTTTGATTTGGTCCCAGCTAACAGAACCTACTTTAGTTCTATTAGGCTCTCCAGAACCTTTTTTCTTTTTAGATGCTTCCAACAACTGAACTGCTGCTGGTGCAGTTTTGATAACAAACTCAAAAGATTTGTCAGCAAAAACAGTGATAACAACAGGAACAACTTTTCCTTGTTTCTCTTGAGTCCTAGCGTTAAACTGCTTACAGAACTCCATAATATTTACCCCAGCGGCACCTAGTGCAGGACCTACTGGCGGTGAAGGATTAGCTGCGCCTCCTCTAACCTGTAATTTTACTATTTTACTTACTTCTTTAACCATTACTTAAATTTGTTTTAGAAATTACTTTATTGAAATTGGAAGCATTAATGTTTCAATAAAGTAAAATCGGTTGTTTACATATTTATTCTTTTTCGACTTGCATAAAACTCAATTCAACAGGAGTCTTACGGCCAAATATTTTTACTGTAACTTTTAATTTCTTCTTTTGTTCGTCAATTTCTTCAATGAAACCACTGAAAGAATTGAATGGACCATCAATTACCTTAACTGACTCGCCGACCACATAAGGAATTACTATTTCTTCATCGGTAATAGCCAATTCATCAACCTTACCGAGTATTCTATTGACCTCTGATGTTCTCATTGGTACAGGCTCACCACCTTTGGTAGCACCCAAAAAGCCGATTACACCAGGAACTGATTTAATAATATGAGGTACTTCACCGATAAGATTAGCTTCAACTAAAATGTATCCAGGAAAGAAGTTTCTTTCTTTACTGACTTTTTTACCATTTCTAATTTGAAAAACTTTCTCAGTAGGCACAAGAATCTGAGAAACAAAATCTGAGAGATTTAATCTAGAAATTTCATTCTCAATGTATGTGCAAACTTTCTTTTCTTGTCCGCCAATTGCTCTTACTACGTACCAGTGTTTATCTGTCATGTCTTTTTTTAAAATAAGCTGTATAACACTTCTAAAACATTACGGAAACTTAAATCCATAACATATACTATTAGTGCGATTATTAATGACGCAATTGCAACCACAATTGAGCTACTTTGTAACTCTTTCCATGTAGGCCAAGAGACTTTATTCATTAAGTCGTCAGCTGATTCTTTTATGTATTCGACAAATTTTGCCATTTCATTTTATGTTTAAGCACGGGTGGAGAGACTCGAACTCCCAACCAATGGTTTTGGAGACCACTACTCTACCAATTGAGCTACACCCGTAAATACAGCAATAGGAAAGGCCTAATCTAGACCTTTCCTGTGTTGCTGTAAGTAAAAATTATTACTAACTGATAATCTCAGTAATCTGACCAGCACCTACAGTTCTACCACCCTCACGGATTGCAAAACGAAGACCTTGGCTCATAGCTACTTTATTGATTAACTCAACTGTAATTGTTAGGTTGTCACCTGGCATTACCATTTCAGTACCTTCTGGCAACTGGATTTCACCGGTTACGTCAGTAGTTCTTAAGTAGAACTGTGGACGGTATTTGTTATGGAATGGTGTATGACGACCACCTTCTTCTTTTTTCAAAATATAAACCTCAGCTTTGAATTTAGTGTGAGGTGTTACAGAACCTGGTTTGCAGATTACCATACCTCTTTTGATATCTGATTTCTCAATACCACGAAGTAAGATACCTACGTTGTCACCCGCTTCACCTCTATCTAAGATTTTACGGAACATCTCAACACCAGTTACTGTTGAACCTAATTTCTCAGCACCCATACCGATGATATCAACCGCATCACCTGAGTTTGCAACACCTGTTTCGATACGACCTGTAGCAACAGTACCACGTCCGGTAATAGTAAATACATCCTCGATAGGCATCAAGAAGTCTTTAGCATTATCACGAACTGGCTCTGGAATGTAAGAATCAACACTCTCCATTAATTTCATTACTGTATCTACCCACTGAGCTTCACCGTTAAGTGCACCCAAAGCAGAACCTGCAACAACTGGAGCATTATCTCCATCGTAGTCATAGAAAGAAAGTAATTCTCTCACTTCCATCTCTACTAGTTCTAGTAACTCCTCATCGTCTACCATATCCACTTTGTTAAGGAATACAACAACAGCAGGAACACCTACCTGACGAGCTAAAAGGATATGCTCTCTTGTTTGAGGCATAGGACCATCAGTTGCAGCACATACTAAAATTGCACCGTCCATTTGAGCAGCACCAGTAACCATGTTCTTTACGTAATCGGCGTGACCTGGACAGTCAACGTGAGCGTAGTGACGATTAGCTGTTTCATACTCTACGTGAGCAGTGTTAATTGTAATACCTCTCTCTTTTTCTTCTGGAGCGTTATCGATAGAGTCAAACGCTTGAGCCTCAGCCAATCCAGCGTCCGCCAATACCTTAGTAATAGCGGCAGTCAAG